>OEIV010000178.1_pt1 | contig 40485 bp, 65 predicted proteins | sample 1539231 | NCBI WGS metagenome assembly OEIV01 (sample SAMN03794762, study PRJEB22550) | activated sludge metagenome | feature: wastewater treatment plant; material: activated sludge; isolation source: Wastewater treatment plant of a petroleum refinery complex | place: Argentina: Buenos Aires ... | reverse complement strand
AAACAGATACTAGCAATCGTAACTGAAATATTAAATAAGATAAAGGGGATTTTTAAATGAAAAACATCCAAAAATATAACAAAGCAATCGTAGCAGGAATAGCTGTAGTTCTTACAGGACTCAATGCCTTGTACGGACAAGACTGGCGAGTACAACTAGTAGTAAGTGTTGCAACTGCACTAGGCGTATTTGGCATAGCCAATAAAAAGTAGTATATTAAGCGTAAGAGCTAGTACCCCGTGCTTGAACTACATAATCGTAAGCATACTTAAACAACTCTCAGGCTCTTGGGAGGTTGTACTTTTTATTACTGGAGAGTATCGTGGAATTAGTACCTACAAATCGAATGGGGGGTTGAGATGGAACGCAAAGAGAAGCACCACCTCTGGTATCCGAGAAAGGCATACCGTAAATCTAAAGTGGCGTGGGCTTTTAGATCGCTTTCTTGCCATATTCAAATGGTCACTAGAGAGCAACACGTTGAGCTGCATCGAAACTCTACACCACCTAAAATGCCTAGTGAAGAAGAGATGCACCGAAAGATAGACTCTTGTAAGGATTGCAAGGGTAGGTGCTTGCCTCATTCCATTAGGATAGATCATATCCTAGACACCATAGACGAAGCATTGGGGGAGTGATGTCTGGTAACGTGGGTTGGCTGGTGATGTTCGTGTACATAGTGGCGTGGGATATCCTTGCCCCTGAAACGCTTTCAGATGCCTTTTACAACGCTTTTACTCACCCATTACATAAATGGTGGGTGATACTTGTCTGGGCTGTTATAACGCTTCATCTTTTCAAGCTCATTCCAAAGCGATACGATTTAATCCATATCGTGACCGACTTCATAAAGGAGTTGTTATGATGGACAGAGAAGTGAGTATCAAAGCTCTGGAGCTTGAGATTCACGGTATCGAAACCGAGCTTGGGATACTCATTCCTGAACACGCTCGGTTGGCTGCCAAAATCGAAGCCCTAGAAGGTGAGAGACAACAGCACAGGTACGAATTGATGCGACATCGTGCTGTTCAACGAGCAGAAAGGAGAGGCAAATGACCAAGTTTCTGGAAGTCATCGACTGGGTACTGGAGAAGCTCCCGTTCCTGCAACGCCACCCCTACCGATGAAGTACAAAGACCCCTTACTAGACAACGAAGTCTGGTCGGGGGTCTTGCCTTATAACCACAAGTAAACTAACACGCAACCAATAATAAATCCTACGATTGCGAATAGGATTTCGTTCACCACCAATGATGCGATTGCCAGAACGCCAACGCACCCTCCCAACTTCCATATCTACTTAAAGCGTAGTTAGTAAAGAACGCATCTTCACAGGCATAATCTAGTGTCGGACAGACTGCTAATAGTTTAGAGCCTGGACAAGCCTGACCCAATCCCAAGCAACCTGCACTATTACGAGCTTGTGGGTTATTGCCTGACTCTTTCATATATATAAACATCTTGGCAGAATTACTGTCTACAGGCGTATTCTGGGCTACTACAGGGGCTTTTTGAGCTACTATGGTACTTTGTACTGCTTGAGCTTGTTTCTGGGCTTCAATCGCCTGTAATCGTGCTTGTTCTCTTTGAGCATCTACTTGTCTAGCTATCTCGGCTTCTTTGCTTCTATCTGGGAATTGCTCTTTTACAGGTTGAACATAAAAAATAGCCAGACTATCAGACGTAGTAGTGGCTACTGGTTGGGGTTGGTAATTAAACTGTGGGATTAGGGACAAAACTGCAAACGATACTGTTATGAGTTTCATAATATCGAGCTACGAATTACTGAGTGGTGCTTGCTCTAAATCTCCTTTAGTAGTTAGTATTGTAGCAAATCATTTATCTTTGTCAAGTGCCTTGAGTTTAGCTTTGTACTCGGTTAGTAAATCTTCTAACTCGTATACTTTCCACTGTTTAATCTTCTTGGCTTCTTCTTCGAGTTCTTTTAAGTAATCAGCTCCGTACATATCTATCATATATCTAGCGTAACGAGTGTAGTTGCCTTTTTGAAATACATTACAACCTACGCATTGGGGATGGACATTAGTTTCATCGTATCTTAATTGGTTCTTGCCGCGTTTCTCGTAGTGACCTGCTTGGAGTTCTTTCCAAGGTTTCTTGATCCCACAAGTCACGCATACCCCAATTTGGGTATTTCTATCAGCACCTTTTATCCTGACATACTGACTAAATATTTTATCTAGCTCTTTCTTGAGCTGTGAAACTGTTTTAGATTTTTTAACCTTCCGTCTTTTGTCATATGACATCTTCTGCATAACCACTCCCAATTATCCAGGGAACGATTATATGTTCCCTTATTAGCCAAATCCCTCGGTGGTTCAGACTTACAGTCTTCGCAAAGACTAGGTTTAGGTATCCTTCTCTCGACCCACCTATGGAGTCCGTGTAGCTTAACCCTATCACCGACCCAGTTTGGGTTCTTATCTCCCTTTTTAGATTCAGATACTCTAGCCCTACCCTCAGGGGACATAATAGGTCTATCACCACTAGCAGTATAACATTCCCAGGAGCAGAACTTCTTGGCAGTAGACTTATAGTATTTATTGCACTGATTACAGTTTCTTTTATATATCTTTGGCATATATACAGTATACCACAGACTGCGTTCCCCTCCATTTGTTTTATTGTACCATCCTCTTTCTCAATCGCTTACTCAACTCTGACCACTTCTTACTTTCTTCTGTGAGGTTCAATACATACGGTGATAGTGTATAGCGTTTCTTGACTTTAATCTTGCGTGGTATTTGACCCCAGTTTTTCATTTGTTATCTTTCTCTAATTCAGCAATGCGGTCTAATATATAAGGGTACATTTTATAAGCATTTTCCTTATGCCAACTATTCTTGGCTATCTGATAGTTTAGTTCATTCAACTCGTCTATTCTAGCTTTCTTTACTTCTTGGTCGATAAGGGCTAGGAGAGCTTCTTCGTAGCCAGGCAAGTCACCTGTTACTGGTTCAGGGAAGTTTTCATTGAATATCTTTGCTATATTTTTTTCTAATTGTGTTGGTTGTTCTGCTTTTGTCATAAGTTACCTTTCTGTTCATATTGTGTTCTGCTCTCTGATACAAAGTCATTTACAAAGTTATCCCACCACTTTTGGGCTTCTTTCCAGTTTTTGTAGCGTTTATCTGCCTTTCTATAGTAAGCGTTACCAAAGTTAGAAGTATAGTGATATTTAGACGGAACTGGGTCGCCTATAAGTAAATACTCTAGGAAGTCTTGGACAATAGCCATATCTGTAGCCATTTTGTTTGTATAGTGTTCTACAAGGTTATACTTCTCTTCCATCTATTTACTCCTTAACTGGTTTATGTGGGTTTGATTCTTTTAATTGCTTAATCTGGCTATCACTCTTCAGGTATAAACCAATGTCTGTAACCAATCCGTCACCCCAAGCATCTGGTACTAACCAGTCATAAGGTTTACCATTCACCCAGAAAGTTATCTCTCTGGGTCGACCAGATACTGCTCCACGTTCATTATCTTGGAGAAGTTTTATAAGTTCTGTTGTTGTGTATTTTCTGTATCTGTACTCTTCCATCTATTTATACTCCTGTTTAACTAACTTGATATCTCTACACATATGTTTTAATCAATATTCCTATGACTATGAAAAATATAAACATAAGTGGAACATAAATAAGAAAAACTATAAAATGTGAAGCGTTGGTATCTCTCCTCAAAAGCCAATCATCTTTTTTAATCATTTATAACCCCTCTATTATTTTAATTATTTCTTGTATAGCTTGGTTGTAGCCCATACAGTAATCTTCACTTGAATTTTTCAGTGGGTTATCGCCGTGTTCGCTTGGTAGTATTTTCTTTTTTCCCTGCATATCATCTACTAGAAGTTCTTGTATTTCTTTTAGGGCTTGGTCTAAAGAATAATCTTCATCTTTCAAGTACCCCAAATCTAGGCTTACTCCTTCTCGTTCACCAACAATATAGTCAATCTTGTCTAATATATCTCGTATAGTTTTCATTATGTAACCTTTCTACTTAATTCTCTCGGAGTATTATGTAACTTTGACAATTTCACTATGTAACCTTTCTTCATCTATAATCTCCTGTAATAATTCTGCTACATTACAATTCTTACAATCTGGTCTTCCGTGGCGTTCCATCTGGACTACTTTACTCATATCGACTAGGGCTTGTAGTTTATCTGTTAGTTTCATATTGTCCTTTCTAATTGGCTAATAATATGTTCGCATAGTTGGCTAGGTATCACTGATCTATCTCTATATGTTTTTATGCCTTGAGTCCCTGTCTTACTCCCTCTTGGTGCTGATATATGGCAAGGCATTCCATTTTTGCACATAGGTTTTAGTTCAAGATTAGCGTTTGTCCATATATCTGTAGGCTTCATTCTAGTATCACCATACTGGCAGTAAGTGACTGTATATCTGTTGAAGTCTTGCATAAATGGCATTTTGCGAAGTACACCTCTAGGGTTTTCTATGAACCAATACTTTGGCTTTAGTTTGTTTATTAAGTGAATAGTTCTTAATACTATTGCCTTACCTTTCTTTGCTCGTTCAGTCTTTGGCACATAAGCACCCTTTCCACCAGTCCAATGGTGTCCTATACTAGCAACGCTGAATGTTTCACAGGGTGGTGAAGCCCATATGACATCTGGCTTAAATGGCAGTTTTTCTATATCAAAGTCCATTATATCTATGCAATAATCAGTATTGAAGCTAGGATCGTAATCACTTGTGAATACATTATGCCCAGCTTGTCTTGCAACCCTACTGAATGATCCTGTGCCAGCAAATAGTTCTAGCACACTCATCTCAACCCACTATTCAATTCCAAGCAATACTGGTAATCAGTTCTACTCATCTGGTCTAGTGGTTGTGTTCTACAATAGGCTCTCTCACTAGCTAGTTGTAAAGCTAGAATAGTTAGTCCGAATATATAACCTGTTGCTAGTATCAGACCAATTACTGTTAATGTTTTTATCACCCTCATCTCACCCCTTTCGTACAGTCTGGCATTTTACGCATCTCAAGTACCTCACGCCATTCACATACTCGGCTATCTCTATATTATGTGCACACTTTAGTCCTGTAAACTTCTTCATTGTCTTATCTCTGCCTTAGCTGCTGTGCTTGTAGATATGATTAGTGTTGTTTTATCGTCTAGGTCTAGTGCTAGTACCTCTAACTTTTTGTCATAATCTACTTCCTCTATGGTCTTACCTACTAACCAATCTTTTAATTCCTTGGTATTTATATTCATAGTCCTTTTTGTTCCTTCCAAGCCTTCTGGAGTTGCTCTTGGTGTTTAGCTTCAGCCTCTACTTGTTTAATAGCTGTTCGTCTACTTGCTTTACCACCGATTCTACCTGCTTCACTAGCTCTGGTTCTATCACTAGCGAATCCTTTATTAGTAGGATCACCCATACTGCCACCCTTTCTACCGATTTCTTTTCTCCACTCGTGGTATTGTTGTTCTGTAGCGAACTTATTTTTTAATGTTTGCATAGCCTTTTGGGCTCCTGTTTTTGTCTGTGGCATACTACCTCCTTATATCGTTATTTATATATTCTTCTTTTAACTCAATACTTAACTGTGGATCTGGTTCTATTACTGGCTCTGGGATTGGCTCTACTTCTTTATGTATAACCTCCCAATCCTTTAGTGGTGCTACATATAATCTAACTCCACCACCAACTACCTGTATTGGATAACTGGTAAGTTTAGATGTCTTCATTTTGTAGCGATCTGGATAACTTCTTGTTCCGTCTTTTCGAGTGTAGAGAATATCTACCAATACTTCATCTGCACCCTGTAATCTGTACTCGGCTACTCCTATCTGTGGGAATCCACCACCCCAAATAGGCTTTTGTATCTCTACTAGAATGCTACTCATTCTTTGCCTCTTTGATTTCTTGTTTAGCTTGTTCTGCTCTCCACTTTTCCCATCTAATGTGAGCTATTTGAGAAGCTCGTTTACTATCACCAGTAACTCCACCACCTCTACCTTTGGCTCCACCTCTAGCACCTTGTATCTTGGCTTGGTCTTTGTGAGTACCGAAGCCTCTTTTTTTGATTCTATTCATTGATTCCCTCCTGTCTACGCAAGTCTGCTATGACTTTTAACCTTGACTGTAGAACCGATATTAGATTATTTGTTGCTTTAGAAATATAAACTATATTCTCGTACTTTTCTCTGTCGGCTATACTTTCGCCACGAGATAGTCGTTCAGCTTCAGTCACACCAATATCTAGTTTACGTGCTTCTCTAAAGGCTATTAGCTGTGATTCACTAGCCTGTCTGTGTAGCCTAGCTATGTCATCAGCTAGATAAGCATTATAAGTAGCTAGGCGTGCCATAGTATCACTTAACTTTTCAGGGTCGTGCCAGTAATTATTTTCGTGAATATTCTTTCGGTGTTCTACTATACCTTTGATTGCGTCAGATGTTTTCATAAATCATCCTTTCAGAATGGGATAGTCGACAAATCGATGTCATCTTCAATAGTTTCTGGTGCTTCGTCTTGTGGCTCGTCTTTAGGTGATTCCTGTATGTCTTGTTTCTTAACATTAAAGAAGTATCTAATCTCCATACCTTGTTTACCATTAGACTTAACTTCATAGGTTGTGCCTGTTAGTTTAGCTTCACCATTGTAAAAGACTGCTTCTAAAAGATTACCTAGTTGTCCTGATCCTACGTCTAGCGTACCTTTGTCGGTTTCTAGGGTATAAGTTTTCTTGTAGCCTTCTTGCCACTGGTCACTAGTAAGCATTTTTCTTTCATCATTATCCCATTTCTTAAAACTGTAGCCTTTAGATGACAATACCGTAAAGGTGTCATCTACTAAAGCTGATAGTTTAGTGTATTTGTCCATTATTTCTTGTCCTTATAGTTTAGGTGTGCGTACACTACTGACAATATAAGTGCTGGCATTAGATACATAAGACCCATAAAAGCCTGTATATTTTCCTCGACTGGTTCTCCATTACTTGATAATCCCATAACTGCCAATACTATTAAACCTATTGTTATGTAATTTACTACTAATACTGCTGTTCTCATTTCTTTTCTCCTTTGTAATTTATTAATTTCTTGTAACTGTCTGGGTAACTATTTTTAAGTTTGGTCATCGCAAGTTCAGGATCTAAACTAATCCAGTCTGGGTAACTTGAGTATTGGGGGTATTTTTCTTGCCAATCCTCTCTAGCTTTCCACTTTGGTAGGTTATGGTTTAGAAGTGCTTGCTCTACTTCGCTGATTATCTTATCTACCTCTCTCTGCATCTCTTTGGTTTCTATTGTGTGGGGTAGCGTTCTTAAATCGTCTGCTGAAGCGTATATGACCGTAAATGAGGGCTTTTTTAACGCTAGGGCATATAAAGCACCTTGTAGGGCGTGGGCGTATTTAACGCCACCGTATACGCTTTGCATACCGTCTGGAGTTCTACGCTTTTTATCGTTGTTGGGATCTAGGTATTGCCATTGTGAGTTCTTTACTGATTTTATTTCGTAAACTTCTCCGTCTTTTATAGCATCTACTATGCCTACGCAATTTCGGTACTCTACTTCTACTTGAGTTTCGTCTGGTTTTAAGAGTCCTAAAATATTGTCTTCTACAGAATTACCTCTACGGAATAGTCCTAAAGCATAGTCCTCTACTGGTCTTTGTGGTACACCAATTACTTTGAGTACCTGTTCTAGTAAAGGCTTGCCTAGTTGTCCTGCTGATAATTTTCCACTAGGTTCGTGTTTAGCACTCTCGGCTTCATACTCGGCTCGAATAGTAGCTGTAATCTGTTTCTCTAAAGTAGTATTTAATTTACTTTTTATCATTCTTACCTCGAATAGTGAGTTTATCGAAACTCTCGTCTAGGTCTATACCCATAAAGCCTCTCGTATAGTCCTCACCCATACTTGCAATCTCTTTGTCTTGCTCGTAATTTATCTCTCTCAAGTCCATAAGGGCAAACTGTAAGTTAGCGTAAGCGTGCAATAGGTCAACATTATCACCTGTATTGCCTTCCAATAGCCCTGTAGCCTTTTCTAGATACTTAATAATCTTTTCATAGTCTTTCATACTCTCTCCTTATTTAATTCTACCCTTAGTATACTCCGTTGCATTACCTTTGTCAATGCTTTTGCATATACTTTTTTTGACTTTATTTAATGTTATAATTACTGTTGCCTGTGGTTAGATCTCATACTCTCTCGCCACAGGCTTTTTGTTTATTTTTTTTGTAATTAAAAATACCACCTTCTATCCCTCATATATCCTAGAGATTTGTTAGTGGTATTTTATACTTCATTTACATTGTCCTTATAAGCAAGTGAGGTCGCAGGTCGCAGGTGGTCGGCGTTGCCTGCACTGTCATCTGCCTACAAGTAGTCTTTTTTGATTTATACAGCAGATCACTAGAAACTACTGTCGAAGTTTTAATGTAACCCACCAAATAAAGAAGCCCCCGACTTGCGAGGGCTAACAGTACAACATATTAAGTATAACTTAACAGACCGACACCCTCCGTGTCAATAACTTTCCTATTTAATTTGAACCAAATATGTTGTACTTGGTTAAAACAATCATATGCTCGTTAGTGTTTGTTGTCAATAGTGCTATTATAAAACTATGTTTGAAGATTGGCTAAACCACCAAGACCCAGAGTTTATACGTTTCTTATATCGTATTTATAAGTCAGAACAAAAAAACCTCATACGAGATGATGAGATATTTATTGTTGCTAAAAAACTGAATATGCGAATCAATGACATTGAACAGGTAATGAATTACAGGATCTAAAAATTAGTCTTTGGGGTAAACTCCAGTTTCTTTAAAAATCTGCAAGTTTCTTCTAATTTTATCTCTACTATTAGTTTGAAAATTCGCTTCAGGCTTGGGATCTTCTTCTCTCTTTTTCTCTTCCCAGAACATTTCAATTATTGGTTCAAAATCTAAACTCAAGATCCTGTAAGTCTTGTTTTTTATAACTACTTCAGTATCAGGCATAGCCTCAGGCTTGCGTACAGGCACCTTAACAGGCTTTTCGTTATCATACTGTAAATACACACTAGTCATAGTAAATAAACAGTCCTACAAGTCCTAAAACACCACCAACAATTAATAGATCAATCATTGGCACGCCTCACAGTCAAAGTTATCAATCTTGCAAATCTGTACACCCTCTAAAAAATCTGGCTCTGGCTCGCTTGGGGTACTATCGTCTTTTCTAAACTCGTCAGATCGTTCTTGCATAGTTTCAGGCTCAAACCCTTGTTCTACTGCTACATCATCAGATACATATTCTGTATCGGTGTAGTAACCTCCCTTATCATAGCCAATTATCTCGTTATTCCAATTATCCTCCATTTGTTGTAATCTATCGTTATCGTTAAACATTACTTCACCTCTCTTATGTTAAATTGATTGCATATAGCGTTGATAATCCAATTATCAGGTTCATCACCACTATTTAGATCTGATCGCCACACTTCAGCAATAATGCTATCTAAACTATGGTAGTTCCAATCCACAGGATCGCCATAGCTATTTACTATATCTATTACTTGTTGCCTATCAGCACCTGCTTTTATTAATTTATTTGTTAGTCTATCTACATTAGTCATTTTAACTCTCCAATCTACTTAATTTAGTTTTTAACATTGGTGTAGCTTTTTTATAGCCTACTCCAAATACATCATTGCGATCATATATCCACACTTTACAATCGCCATATTCTCTATGTATCTCTACAAGTCTATTCCAACCTGCATAATCGTCTGATACTCCGATCTCTTGTTGATCATTTAAAAATACTCTAAAACTTTGTACCATTACTCCTCCTCCAGATCCGAATTATATAAGTGTACATTTACCATTTCGCCATTTTCGGATTCATAGTTCCAGTCAAAAGTTTCACCATTGATTAAATCCTCCAAGTCCTCTTGTGTAAAATCTATTGTTATATTTATTTGCTTATTCATTATTTACTCCTTTCTTTTTTGTTGAATATTCTTTCTCTGCTTTGTTTGCTATTGCATTACTGTAATAGTCGTGTTTTTCTGTTCTAAAATGTCGGTTTAAGTTTGCCATACTTGCATAGCTATGCTCGCAAGTGAAACAGTAGTTTGATTCCATTATTTTATACCTTTCATATCTGCACACGTTTGCTCTAGTGTGCCGTTAATTGTTTGCTTGCTTGCTTGACAATAGCCGTCTGTAAAACCTGATTGTTCACCTACATAAAATGCTAGACAAAATACTATTACAAGGCTTGATACTATATAGATCGTTTTGTTATTCATTGTATAACCTCATATTTCAATTCAATATCGCCTTTTATTTTATCGTCTTTGATCTTGCCAGTATTAAAATCGTATCTCAACCCTCTAATTGTGTTATGACCAAGTAAATATCCCATATCGTTTTGTTCAAAATACTGTTTCTTTTTCCAATACATAACATTTGTGTCGGTTAAAATATCTATTTCTGATTGTTTTTGATTTTCTGGTGTATCTTGTATAGCTTGCCATTGATCCATAAAAGCTTGCTCTTGTTCGTTCAGATCTCTTATACCACTAGCATATATTGTCAATGTTTTGCCGTCATATTCGCACAAACTTGCTTTTGGTATATCTAGGTAGCTTTGACCACTACTATTATTAGTTTTTAATACTATTGCATTTGTTTGTACTTTTATAATCTCTCTAGGCTCTCGCATAGTTTCGCTTGGTGTCTCGCCGAACCTTTCAACAAGCTTTAGCTTGTAATTATCTTTTTGTACATCTCTTTTAAAATCTGCTATTGTTTGCATTATAAAACCTCCATTAATTCGTCAATATCTAATCCCATAGTATCTGCTGTATCTTGGCAACCATAACAAACCTCTTGATCGCAATTATCGCCACAAAAAATACATTGTATAACTTCCATTATTCTTTCTCACTTTCTAGCTGTTCAATATCTCTATAACCAGTAGCCGAATACAAGACATCATTTAAGGTCTCAATATTATAGCCATTTATGTTTGTAACTGTTATCAATGTTTCTTTACTTGCAATCTCGTTATATATAAGATAATCCCATATTTGATCTTTTGTATATTCCATAATTAATCCTTAATATTTATTAAATAGTTATTGCTTTTTGTTATGTGTAAATAATCGCCATTGTTTGCTTTTAGCATTACGCTGTAACTATGACAAGATCCCTGTACTGATACTATTTCTTTAGGATTGTATTTATTTAGAATAGCTTTATAACTTGTGATCTTGTCAATACTTGGCTTTTTGTATAGTTGATCTAGTGAAAATATAGGACTGTGCCAATATAGATCAATATCAGATCTGGTCATATTTTTAATATTTGTTATGTTGTAACCTGTTTTATCGTTATATTGTTTGATCTTGTCTTGTTTAGTCATAATTAATCCTTTTTAAGTTGATACTCTCTCATAAGTAGTGAACTTTACCTTTTAGCCGTTCTGGTGTGCTTGACTCTTAACATTGCTATTCACTATCTACACTCTTAGTATAAGCTAATGCATAAGATAAGTCAATACATATATATACATAAAGTTATGCATATACAATAAACACGCACATTTTGCTTTTATAGAGCCAAAACAAATTACTAATAATCACCAATTACACCTGTAATAATGCTATAATAAGAGTAATAATCCAAGATCAGAAACTTGACAACCAAACACTAAGGCCGAATAATAATAATTATGAGTAAACCAATAGACAAACGAGTAGGGATCGCCAAACATAAAGACAGGCCACTATCGAACAAGCAACCAAACCAATGGCAAGGCAACCCCAAACAGTTATTATTTATGCATTATTATCTAGATGTATCAGAACCCCAAACATTTGCCAACATTTATAAGTCTGCTGTTAAAGCAGGTTATAGTGATAGTTACGCAAGAGACCTATCAAGCACTAAAGCTATAAAATGGCTCGATGAATATACCAATACAAGTAATTTAGAGTTAAAACACTTAGAACAACAGTTAACAGAGTTAATAGTAGATAAGAATAAAGTAGATTCTAAGAGTGTAGACGATACAAGACTTAAAGCAATAGAACTAGTAGCTAAGCTTAAAGGTTATATGATCGAACGTAAGCAGGTACAATCAGTAGTTAAGGTGGAATTGGGTAAGGTGAACGCACCTATTGAACAGATAGATTAACAGGTTACAGCACGTCACTAGTACAGTTATTTTTACAGGTATGGGGTAGGGTATATCCCCCTTATTCTCCCCTTTAAAAGACACTCTTCTCCTACTATATATATAATATGTTGTTGTTGTGGGGGATTCCTTTACTCACTGATAGATTCTTCTCCTTATATGATTCCTTTCCACAGGTATATTTCCCAAAGATATAGAAGCCAATAGAAGCCTTAGGTACTTAAAAAAATATAGGAGGTGTACACATAGGGCGTGTACACACTGACTAATATTGTGGTATACTGTGTACACACTATGGAATACCAATCACTAAGACAATTTAGAGCCGACTTAAAGACAGCTTTTGACTATGTAGAGGCAGGAGCTGAGGAAGGTGACTTAACTATCGAAAGAGATGGTACAGTTTTTAAGCTCGTACTAGAATCCTGGAAAGCACCTGAGGAGTCAGAGGAAGTAAACATTGTAAAGCATCACGAGAAAAAGATAGCCACAGAGATTAGTAACTTCAAAGAGAAAAAACTAAAGGACAGTTTTAATGGCACCTGTAAGAATGGACACATTATAGGTAAGTTCGGTAAGTGTTTAGAGAAAGGTTGTAAGTACAGCTAATGTTATACACACCTCATAAAAAGCAATTAGCAGTTCATCAGAGCCCTTCTAGGTTTAAAGTTCTTAACTGGGGTCGGAGAACAGGTAAGTCTATGTTTGCTCTGGAATATGTCTTATACGAAGCTATGCGTAGACAAGGTAGATACTGGATAGTTCTTCCTACTTATCGGCAAGCCAAAGACATTTACTGGAAACAATACATCAGAACTCTTATTCCTCAAGAACTTATTAAAGAAAACAACAACGTCGATTTATCAGTCACTCTAAATTATATCGAAGACCAAGCTAACGGAATCAAGCACGACAAAACTAAACCACCCTCTACGATAGAACTTAAAGGCTCCGATAATGCCGACCTCTTGCGTGGTGCTGAAGTTAATGGATTTGTTTTCGATGAATACGCTTATCACGATCCTGATGCCTGGAAGTTAGTCTTTGAACCTATGATGCTATCCACTAAAGGGTTTGCTATGTTCATTAGTACTCCTAATGGATTTAATCACTTCTACGAACTTTATATGTACGCCCAGGGCTACAAAAAGACTGACACTGGGGGATTTGAGCTAGTTCATAAAAAAGGTCGCCCTGGATGGTTCTATTCACACGCCACACCGTATGACAACCCTACCATCTCAAACACTGAAATAGACCGTATTAAGAGTGAGAACTCTCCAGACCAGTTCGCCCAAGAGTATATGGCAGAGTTTAAAAAGATGGAAGGTTTGGTTTATAAGCAGTTCGACAGAGCTATTCACGTTATTAGTCCTGATAAGGTTCCTCTTACTGGTTCTTACGTTGTAGGGATAGACTTTGGTTTCACTAACCCTACTGCTGTGCTTTACGTTTTAATAGACTACGACCAGAACTGGTACGTCTTTGATGAAATCTACGAAAGAGGCAAAACCATTAACGACATTGCTTCAATCATAAAAGAAAAAGCAGCAGGTAAAAACATAATGACTTATGTAGGAGATTCAGCTCAAGCCGAACACATCGCTAACTTAAACCAGCAAGGTATCCCTTGTATCCCTATCTCTAAGCGAAAAGACTCTGTATCAGCAGGTATTAACTTAATCCAAGAAGCCTTAAAACCCAGAGAACAGTTAAGTGGAAAACCCAAACCTAAATTATATGTCAGCTCTACCTGTATCAATTTAATAGAAGAGTTCGAGAAATACCGTTACCCTAGTGACGATGCTAAGAAAAACGCCAAAGAAAACCCCACCCCTAAAGATGACCACGGACTAGATGCCCTTAGATACCTAAAATTGTTCTTCCAGTACGAACTAAACAAAGAAGAAGACTTCTATGATGAGTCTGACTTATTTAATAACGGATTCTACCGATGACCTACATCAATGACATCCAGAAGTTAATTGAAACTATCGACTTTGGAGATGTTCAAGTCACTGTTAAACGCCACACGAAAAAAACCCACCAGATAATCATTCACGCTTACGAGTCACACAAACCCAAAGACAACGCCAACGCTGCTGCTTTAATAATGCAAATCATTAAGAATGCTTACTTACAAGGTTATTCAGGGTCTATTTCTTTTACTGTGGTATTTCATAAGGGCAAGATTACCAGACTTATTAAGCAGGAGAATATGCAAGTAGATTATGTTGACCAAGTTAAGGATAAACAGTATAGTAAAGTAAAACCACAGGAGAGGGACTCCACGGATAAATAACCAAGGAGAATTATATGGAAAAACAAATCGATAAAGATTATTCAGCAGATAAAGATGCTATCCGAACTGTGGTAGACACTTTTGACGAAAAAGAGTCAATGCTCATTTCAAAAGTAGAAGACTCACTATCATTCAAATCTAAAGTAACTGACTCTAGACTTTCAACTATTATATGGGAGAGAGCTGGTAGAGTTATGGGTCAAATGCCTAGTGGGGTGGTTAAAGCCCTTACAATGAAAGATAAAGGCAAATCAATGTTAATGGATGTTATCCTACAAAGATATATCCAACCTAACGCTAATTCACAATTCACCCACCTTACCAAGTTAAGAATGTGGGATCTATACTCAATGGTCTATGGAGTGATGCCAATGATGTACGACTACCGTATTGATGATGAGTATGTTGGACCAGACTGCTGGTTGATACCTATTCGTAACTGGATTCCTCAAAGGGGTAAAGTATCTATCCAAGACTCTGATTATAACCACGTTGAAAGTATGGTATCAGTGAGATGGCTAGAAGATAAACTAGACTCTAAACTAGGCGACTGGAATAGGTCTGTCTTAAAAGAAATTATCAAAAAAGCCAAAGAAGGTAGTAGCTCTAAAAAAGAGTCACGAGATGAAAGCTATGTCGAACAAGACCGTGATCAAGACCCTAAAACCCAAACAGGTAAATCTGCTCAAGTTAAAATAGTAACTCGCTACGAAGCTGGTAAAGATGGTAAGTGGGTAACATTCTGTCCTGACTACGACAACAAAGTTATCAGAGATATACCCAACCCTCACAAGAACGGTAAAATACCTATTGTACTCAAATACTGCTTCCCTCTAGTAGATTCGATCTACGGACTAGGTGACTTTGAAAGAGGTAAAACTCTCCAGTACGCTATGGACTCACTCATAAACCTTTACCTAGATGGTGTGAAGATGAGTATTTTCCCTCCAACTATTATGAACCCCAACGGAATCGTACCTTCAAGTGTACGCTACAGCCCTGGTGCTAGATGGCTAGAAAATATGCCCAACTCAATCCGACCTTATAATACTTCTCCACAAGGTCTATCTACCTTCCAATCTACCTATTCGTTCTTAATAGGCTCTATGCTTAATCAAAACGGAACTACCGATACTGCTGCTAATTCAGAATCGACCTCAGACCCAGGCTTCGGTAAAACTCCACAGGCATTACAGATGCTTCAACAACGTGAGAACACCAGAGATAACTGGGATAGGTTTATGATGGAACAAGCAGTAGAAGAGCTGTATGACGGATTCGTTAATCTAACAGCTAAAAAACAACCAAAGCCAATCAAGCTAGACTTGTTCGGTGCAGAAGTAGAACAAATAACCGAACTATATCCAGATGTAGCAGAAATACTTAAAGTATCTGAATCAGGTGAATACGGACAACTCACAATTAAGCCAGATGCCCTAGGTAAAGACTGTAGCTATCGTTATTACATAGATGCCAACTCAACTAGTAGAAAAGATGATGCCCAACAATCAGAAGCTCTTACAGCTCTATTGGTGGCAGTATCTAAAATACCTGGTCTTAACCAAGAGTTAGCCAAGAATGGCACCAAGTATGATATTGGTGAACATATGAAACGTATCTTTGCTACATCAGGTGTAGAAGGTTATGATAAGATTCTTACTCAAATGAGTCCTGAAGAAATGATGGAAGCTCAAATGCAAGCTCAAGGTAATCCAGCAGCACCACAGCAAATGGCTGGTGGACAAGGCGGAGATGTAACAGCTCCATCAATAGCCGAGCCTATGAGCCCAGAGCAGATGCAACACGACAGATCTATGGAAGGATCTATGGCATACCCACAAGGCGTAGACCAACACACCATACCAGTACAGGCTAATCCAGAAACAGGACAGATGGCTTATATCCCACAGAAGTTAGACATTAACCCATTAAACATAGAAGACCCAGAGATAGCTCAAATAGCTCAAGATTTATTTAGTTAAAGGAGGAGAGTATGAATACCGACATAGTAGTAGAAGGACTGGAGTTTAGTATCACTCAAGACAGTCCAGTAGAAGCCCAAGAAGAAACCAAAGACAAACAAATAGCTAATCTAGTTGACCACCCAGGATGGCTAGAGATAGTTAAAGTAATGGAAGATAAGGTTGAGTTCTACAAAAAGATGTCTGGTGTCGATACCTCTAAAATGAACCTAGAAGAAATAGGTCAGAAGTTTATTGTTTCTAATTTAGTAGCAGATGAATTACAAGGTATATTAAACTTGGTAAATCAGACAGCTAACGAGATTAGAAAACGTGAAAAAAAATGATGAAAAGATAGAGTTTTCTATCTCCCAAGAGGAGTTAGATAAAAAGTGGGCTGATGCCAAGGCTAGTATGCAAGGTCACTCTTGGATACAGCAAGGTACAGAGATTAAGTGCGACAGTTGTCCATTCCCACACTCATTTTATATAGAGCCTGGAAATATCTTAAAAGGTATTGACGAAGACGGTAACCCTATTATAGAAGCTGTATTGACACAGCAGTAACATATGCGTTATAACTAAATCAGAAATATTATTTCAAGGCGTAGCCAAGAGCCTGACATAAGTCAAACGTGGGCAGTCATTTAATAAAGGGAGAAGGTATGGAAGAAACCACACCAGAAGTAGAAGAAACTACTTCGACTACCCCAAGTCAAGAGCAAACAGAATCTGAAGAAGTTACAACTGAAGAATCTGCAACTGCAAGTGACGAGGTAGCTGTAGAGCCAGAAGAAGTAAAGTCCGAGGAGGAACCAGTAAAGAAGCGTTCAAACCGTCTAGAACGTAGATTTGCTAAAATGTCTCAAAAGCACCGAGAGCAAGAGGAAGAAATCAGAAGGTTAAGCTCAATGCAGCCAACCGTAGAGACACCACCTCAAGTTCCATTTGACCAAGAAATTACTGTAGATCAGTATGGTCAAGATGTTGCGAGACAAGCAAAAGCTGCTGCCAGTGCTGAAATCCAGCAAATAAGGTACGAACAAGCACTCAAAGAACGTGCAGACAACTTTGAAAGAGATGTAGATTATATTGAACGGAAGTATGATGTCTTGAATGAAGATAGTGCAAACCACGACAGTAAGATTAGTTCTAAAGTCGCCAGTATGTACGAAAAGCTCAGTAAAGATAACCCAAATGTTCGTTTAAAAGATATAGTCGAAGATGTTATGGATATAGTTGAACGTCAATCTGCTCACTCAAGTGCTGAAACCTCTGCCTCTGTTGCAAAAGCTGCTGCCGAAACATCAATTAAACCTGATGCTACAAGTGGCAAAGAACCAAAGAAGGGCTTTGAAGAACTCTCATTACGAGAGATGGAAGAACAACTCGGTTTTAACCAGTAGCATCTAGAAAACGGAGAAATTAAATGGCTGCTCAAACAACCACTCTGTTATCTGCTGAAGTTTCAACCTATTACGAAAGAGTATTTTTAGCTCGTGCAATGAAGCGTTTAATCCACGAAGAAGGTGGACAACGTAAAAGCCAACCAGTAGGAGAAGGTAAGGTCGTAAACTTTACTCGATACACCCCTCTTGCTGTAGCTACTGCTGCTCTATCTGAAGGTGCAAACCCATCAGAAACAGATTTAACTGCTTCTACCGTATCTGCAACACTTGCAGAACGTGGTAGCCAAGCAAAAATTGCTCGATTCTTGAGTACAACCTCAATCGACAAAAACAACAAAGAAAAGATAGAAGTATTCGGTCAAAATATGGGTGAGTCACTAGACACACTATGTAGAAACGAACTCGTAACTGGTGGAACAGACCAACTAGCTGGAGGTAATTCACTTATCTCTGCTGTAGCTGCTTCTAACACTATGAGTGTATCTGAAATCAAAAAAGCTGTTAGAACCCTAGAAGGTAATAACGCTATGCGATATGATGACGGATTCTTCCTTGGTAAGATTCAACCTTACACTTGGTACGACCTAGTTGGTGATACAACTTGGGTTAATGCTAAAACTTATAGTGATGTAAAAGACCTCTATAAGGGTGAAGTTGGAGAACTGTTTGGAGTAAGATTCTTGCTTACAAACAATGGTCACACCACTAGCTCAACTGTAACTGTGTACTCTAACTTGATACACGGTAAAGAGTCATTCGGTGTACTCGACCTAGCAACTGATAGTCCAAAACTGTACATTAAGACACCTGGTTCACAAGATACTAGCAACCCTGCTGATAGATATTCAACTATCGCTTGGGCTGGTTCTTACGTTGCCAAAGTGCTTAATAGTAATTGGGTTATCAATGTGAAGACAGGAGCTACAGCGTAGTTAATATAACGCTTGACTTCTAGTTAACACTATTCAGCCATTACACTCCTCATTATTGGGGAGTGTTTTGGTATGTGGTATAATCTGCTTATGGATAGACAACACGATTTAGAGATGATAGAAAAGGAGCTGCGTAGACCAGGATTAAGCGAACTCCAACGTAAGCAATTATTAAGAGCCAAAGATAATATCGTTAATGAGAATAAAAAAATAAAGTCTATGAGAGAAGCACTTGTAAAGGCACATAGGGAAGGTAACATAGAGGAAATAAATGACATCAGAGAGTTCACAGAACGCCACAGAGAGTACCGTAGCTCCTTTTAGGGTAGCTACAGCCCCTGAGCAAGAAAAGACCGTAGAGGTCAAGCAGGACAGAACTAGCACCCAACAAGGTACAGCAGATGGTTTATTTGTAGGGTATGAAATAGATAATGGTGTTCCTTATCTAGTGGACTACTTTGGGATTAAAGACACTTACAAGCAAGACCCTGAAGCCTACAATGAGATAGATGCTGTTACTCAGTATTTAAATGAGTTAGTTACTACTGGTAAGCTAGAAAACTCCACTAAAGCTGTAAGAGAAAAGCTCAAGCAATTAGAGAAATTATCTGGTGTAGAGTCTACTGAACGTGTTACTATGAAGCTAACTCGTTTAAACGAATACGCTAACTTTGAGAACAAGATAAACGAAGCAAAAAATAATTCAGCCAAATGGAGTAGATAGATGGCAAAACCAGACCGACAACAAAGCCCTGAGATTAGAAGAAGTGAACAAGCAGTTCAAAACTGGTCTTTTGATGAAGTTTATAAGGTTTTATCTACTGTAGGTTTAGCTGAGTATGCCAATGCTTTATATAGGCTACAGGCAGATTCTGACGGTAATTTAAAAGTCAACATAGCTTCTGGCACAGTTGATGTAGATACTACAGGACTAGCTACAGAAACTAAGCAGGATGATATTATCACCGAGCTACAAACAATAGTTCCACAGACCGATGCCTTAACTGATACACAATTAAGAGCCACTCCAGTATCAGTATCAGGTACAGTAACTGCAAATCTCGGCACATTAAATGGTGCAGCCACAGCAGCCAATCAGCAAACAGACGCTTTGACTGATACCGAGCTTCGAGCCACTCCAGTACCAGTATCAGGTACAGTAACTGCTACACCAACAGGTACACAGAATGTAGATGTAACAGCCAATACTATTGGGCTTGCAACAGCAGCTAATCAATTACCAGATGGACATAATGTAACAGTAGACAACGGAATAGGTGCAGCAGCAGTACCAATTCAAGATGGTGGTAATTCAATCACTGTAGATGGTACAGTTGCAGCCACTCAATCAGGTACTTGGACAGAAGCTAATAGTGCAGCCATAAAGACAGCAGTAGAAACTATCGATAACGCTATATCTGGTAGTGAAATGCAAGTAGATGTAGTAGGGGCTTTGCCAGCAGGTACTAATAATATTGGTGATGTAGATGTAGCAAGTGCAGTAAGCTCATCACTCGACCACGGAAGTAATAGAGATATAGACACTACTGCAGAGCAAATAACCTCAACATCTTTTGCTTGCAAGTTTGGCGTAACCGTAAAGGCAGACATTACCAATACTGGAATTATTTATGTTGGCAATTCTGATGTCACTGCAGGTACAACAGCAAGTACAGACGGTTTTCCATTAAGTGCAGGCGAAACTCTTACTTTAGAAGTCAACAATCCCAACCTCTTATACGCCATAGCTTCGGCTAATAATCAAATAATTTACTGGACTGCAGTGTAATGCCAAAAGCAACAATATTAAAACCACAATCATACTCGGTATTTGTATTTAACTCCTCTGGCACACAATCTGGCAATAGGTTTAATTCGTGGTCAGATTTGATGACTGCTATCACTAAACAATCAGGCAGTAAGACAATTATATTTGAAGCCGATTATACAGTACCCGCAGGAGACTATAATCTTGATGATGTAACGCTCAAAGGTAATGGTCTCGAATATACTTCTGGTGGTTACACATTGACCTTTGGTGACAACACAACAATTTCGAGTTGGGTGAATAGAAAAATAAGTGATATACGAATATTATCAACTTCTACAACTGGTAATATTGTGACCGATAGTGTTCCTGTCGTAAATAATTTTGAATCGGTATCACATTGCCACTCTACAACATACCCATTTTTTAAGTTCACTGGCTCTGGACAATATATAATAGACTTAAACAATAATGCCCGTTGGACAAAATTAAGTGGTGGAGTTGAGAATGTTGATGTAACTTCATCGGCTTTTGCCTGTCAGCTTATTCTTGCTAGAGGTAAAGGCTCTAGACCAATAGCCAATACTTTCAAAAGTACCAACACAGTTATATTTGTAGATGTATTAGCTGATGCCGCACAAGACGCAACAGATTATCCATTGACTAACTCTGGATTAACTTCTTCTGGCGTTAATGTTAATCAGGTTTACTCAACCACACAGAACCATATACCAATAGCTAAAACAGCAGATTTTAATTACACTCGTGCAGCCGAAGTTTATGGGGTTAGTGCCTCTGGAGCTGCACGAACAGGCTCTCTACCAGCCGCTACTGGCTCGGGCGTAACATATACAACTGTTAAAACAGACAATTCTGCTAATACTGTTACAGTAGACGCCGATGGCACAGACACTATCAATAGTGCTGTTGCTTGGGGTGCTGGTAATTTTGTATTAAATGCACAGGGTAACTCAGTAACTGTAGTAGATTATGCTTCTGGCTCTTGGTTTGTAACAGCTTATCAATAAGGAGAATTATGGATATTTCAAAACTATTACCAGAACATCAGAATATTATGCAAGACTTTATAAGCGACAAGTTTGGTGTTGGCTATACTGAAGAATACAAGCAGAAAATGTACAACATATACTTGGCTTTAGCTAAAATACCTCAAAAAGACTGGGGCAAACAAAGCACGATAGACAAGCTAAAAAGCAAATGATATAGTATGAGCAATGAAATTACTTGCTTCATACAATCTAACGGAAGCTAGAAAAGACAACACAATATCGCCAGTCGAGGTTTGGCGTATACATAATCCTATCAACGAACTAAAGAAGCATCTAGACTGGACTGTAGATGAAACTACAGGCATCTTCCCTGAGGCTAAAAAGGCTAAAGATGTTACCGATAAAGAGATGCTAGAGAGAATAAAATACTTCTCTAAATACGACCTAGTATGGGGTAGCTATTATACGAATCCCTTTATTCATTCATTCACAATGATTGCCCAAGAGAAGATAAAGACTCGGTTTGTAATGGACTGTGATGATAATATATTCGAGATTGACCCTTTAAATCCAATACACGTTGCCATAGATAAAAAGTACCTAGAGTTTATGAAGGGTATAGCAATAGATTACAAATACATCACTACAACCACTGAACCACTAGCTGAAGTATTAAGAGAGATGCGAACTTATCGCCCTAAAGATAGCGTAGTAGTTATACCAAATCTTATCAGTACAGAGAGCTACCACAACCCAGGCTACGATAATGGTGACGATATAGTAATTGGCTATACTGGTGGCTCATCTCACTATGCCGATCTACACAAAACCAATATGGCAGAGGCACTAAGAGATATAATGCACGAATACAAGAATGTAAAGGTGAAGTTTGTTGGTATGTATTTAGATAAGTACCTACCAAAGGCTCGATATGAATATATGGATGGCAAGAGAGGTCACGAAGAATGGCACAAACTATTCTCGGAACTAAACTTTGATATTGGTCTAGCACCCCTAGAAGACACTCCATTTACTAGGTGTAAGTCTAATATTAAGTGGCAAGAATATTCTTTGATGAACGCTGCTTTTCTAGGATCTAATAACGGACCATACAAAGATACAGTTAAGCACGGTACTGATGGTTGGTTAGTGGATAACACTTACGACAGTTGGTACAATGGGTTTAAGGTTTTAGTTGAAAATGCTGTACTTCGCAAGAAGATACGAGATAATGCTAAAAAACGAGTAATAGAGGAGTTCTCTCTTGAGAAAAACTACAAAAAAGTCCAAGAAGGTCTTGAAAAAATCACCAAGCTCAAAGAAGTTTAAGGTTGGTCTTGGGGTTGTTTCATACAATCGCCCTGATTACTTAAAGAGAGTTATGGATGGCGTAACCAAACACCTAATGGGTGAAGTCGATACTATCTGGGTCTATAATGATGGTTCAACCGAAGACTACTCTGAAGTGTACGAATCTCTACCTTGGCAAGTTAATGTAGAACACAATCCAAAGAATAAGGGTGTAGCCGAAGCAAAGAACTGGCTAATGCAGAAACTACTAGATGAAGGCTGTTATATTATCATAATTGCAGAGGATGACATTATACCTGTTCATAAAAAGGCTGTTAGAGGCTATATACAGGCTGCTAGAGCCTCTGGAATCTCTCATATGATGTTTGCCCACCACGGACCTGGAAACGCTTACGGTGCGAGCTATACAACGCCTGTTATATCTACTTACCCAGCCTGTGTAGGAGCTTGGTCATTCTTTACCAAGCCAGGGCTAGAAGAAGTAGGTCTACACGATACTAACTTTCATAATGCCTACGAACACGTTGAACTTACTTGGAGACACGTTAAAGCTGGTTTAACTACTCCGTGGGGATACTTTGCTGATGCTACAGGTTCAGACAAGTGGCTTCAAGAAATACCTGAAAGCATAGACAACAGCTCAATCAGAAAAACAACCGACTGGAGCTTGAATACATTTAAATCACTTGAATACTGGAAGAACAAAGACCCTGACTTCCCACTACAACACACGCTAGATGATGTTATTAAACAATTAAAGGAGGCAGGAGATGATAAGTCTACTAGTACCAACAAGAAATAGACCAGATAATTTAAAGCGATTCTATGAATCAGCTATGGCTACAGCTAATTTACCAAAGGCTGTTGAAGTAGTAGCTTATGTGGATGATGATGATGACTCTTATGACTTCTCACTACCTAGATTGAGATATGTTAGAGGTCCAAGAATAGTATTAAGCAAGATGTGGAACAAATGCTACGACATAGCTCTAGGACCAATCTACGGACATATGGGAGACGATATAATCTTTAGAAGCGATAACTGGGATGCACTTATAAAAAATATGTTTAGTAGCTATGAAGATAAGATACTATTTGTACACGGTGACGATATGAGTGATGTCCACAGAAGCAATTTTGGTACTCACGGATTTATCCACAAGAACTGGGTAGATGCTGTGGGTTATTTTGTACCACCATACTTTAGTAGTGACTTCAATGACACTTGGTTAAATGATGTAGCAAACGCTTTAGATAGAAGGGTTTATATAGATGCTGTTAAGACTGAACATATGCACTATGTGTTTAATAAGGCTGAAAAAGACCAAACTCACGAAGAAAGACTAGCCAGACACGCTAACGATAGAGTAGACGAGATATATGCAGCCAAGAAGTCAGAAAGAGAAGCTGATGTAGAGAAATTAAGAAAGGTGATGAAATGAGTCAGGATTTAAGTATTTATACCGAAGACTACTATTTGAGAGATCAGATAGAGTTCTATTTTAAAAGAGAAGGCTTATTAAGACCAGATGAACTAGCTTGTATCTGTTATTCACTAGGCTGGATGTTCTTTGGTGACGAGCAGGTAGAACCTAGAGATCCTGGACTTATTTATTCTATAGGCTGTGGTACTGGTGAGTGGGAGACAAAAATGGAGAATATGGGCTATACAGTAGTGGGAGTTGACCCATCTGAAGGAGCAAACAAGCTCTATAAAGGTAAAAAGATAGTTAGAAAATACCCTGGTGGTGGAGATACCATAGTGTTCTGTGAGTCAATCGAACACATACCTAGTGACCAGCTAGATAAGATATTGAGTGTAATACCCAAAAAAGCCAGAATAATCATAGTTAACTGGGTAGCTTATCACCCAATAATCCCAGATGGAACACCAGACCACATTACCAGAATAGATGATGACTTCTACGACAAGCTCTCAAAGGGCAGAAAGGTTATAGTCAGAAATGGCTCGCATTTGGTGTTAGATGGGTGCTAGGGCGTATACTTTAATAGAAGATATGGAGTTCCGAGACGGTGACTGTGTAGTTGAGATAGGAGCTGAAAGAGGTGAAGGTTCTACTAAATACCTACAGAAGTTCTGTAAGAGTAAAGAAATACCGTTCTTTTCAATAGACATAAAGCCTACTAGATTGGGTACGCTTCGGATGAGTGGCGAGGTATTTTTAGAACATCTTGCTTCTAATGTACGCTTTGCTTATCTAGATAACTATGACTATATATTCCCAGGAGTTGAGAATGCTCCGTGGATAAAAGCTCAACAAAGGCAGTATAAGAGGTATGGCTACAATATGAATAACGATAACAGTAAACAGGCACACCTAGACCAAGCACTGCAGATATACGATATGAGTGATAAAGGTTCTAGGATATTATTTGATGACACCTACTTTGATGGTGAGATGACTGGTAAAGGTGGCTGGGCTGTTCCTATACTGCTAGGCTTGGGGTATGATATACTCAACGATATAAGTGAAGATATACAAGGGTATGTATTAATGGAGAAACAATGAAAACAATCGGATTCATAGGGCTAGGAAAGGAATACTGGAAGAAAATACCAGGATTTGACTCTTACTCTATATCCAATAGGGCTAGGGTACGTAGAGATGCACCAGCCCCAGGCTGCAAGGCTGGACACATACTAAAACCACATCTCACCAATAAGGGTTATTTTAGGGTCAGGCTATCCTTAGGTTCTAGAGATAACTTCGTCAGACCTTCCGTGCATAGTTTGATGGCTACAACGTTTATAGGAGATAGACCACACGGTTTTGATATTAACCATAAAGACGGTAATAGAATAAACAACTCTATAGATAATCTTGAGTATGTTACTAGGAGCCAGAATTGTCTTGATGGTTTTAAGCGTGGTAGGGTTTCTATACCGCCAAAACATAGTGGCTCTAGCCATCCACAAGCCAAAATTGACGAACCTATAGCTAGAAGCATAAAGACCATGCTAAAGAGTGGTATGTCTGCTATAGAAGTGGCAAGAAACAGCGGGATTAGTAAATATATTATATATGATATAAAAAGAGGTAAAACATGGACAAGTGTATAGGCTTCATAGGGCTTGGTCGTTTAGGTTTACCAGTAGCCTTAACTATTGAGTCAAAGGGCTATAAAGTTATCGGTTATGATGTCAACCCAAACGTGGCTAAATGGATTAAAGACAAACAAATCCCCACAGTAGAAGCTGATATACACGAATACTTTAAAGACACCAAACTAGAACTCCAATCCTTTGAAGAAGTAGTTAAAAACTCTGACATTGTCTTTGTGGCAGTTCAAACTCCACACGAAGAAGAATATGACGGAGCTCATCACCTACCAGACACTAGAGTAGATTTTGATTACTCATTCTTAATAAACGCAGTAGATAAGATAGCCAAAATAGACAAAACTAAACTCGTAGCTATTATCTCCACTACTCTACCTGGAACTATTAAAAGAGAAGTAGAACCAATAATGGATGTAATCTATACTCCACAGTTTATTGCTATGGGTACTGTCATAGAGGACTACTTAAACCCAGAGTTCAACTTAATAGGCTCTAATCACAGCGATAAGACTGAAGTAATGACAGAGTTCTACAAGACTATTAACAACGCACCAATGCTAGTAACTGACCCTACGACAGCCGAGTGTATAAAAGTTTCATATAACACCTTTATTACTGCTAAAACCGTACTGGCTAATACCTGGGGTGAAATAGCTCATAAAGTAGGTGCAGATGTAAACGACATAACGAGAGCTTGGTCTATGTCCAGTAAGAGGTTGTTATCACCCAGATATTTAAGGTCTGGCGTGGGTGATGGTGGAGGGTGTCACCCAAGGGATAACATTGCTCTATCTGCTTTAGCTAGAAGATTAGACTTATCCTATGATTTGTTTGATGCACTAATGACTGCTAGAGAGAAACATATGGGATTTATCGCCGATGTAATAATAAAAGAGATAGACTCTAATCCTGACTTAAATGTTGTATTACTTGGTAAGTCTTTCAAACCAGGTACTAATATAACTTCAGGTAGCCCAGCACTATTACTAGCTAGAATATTAGAAACTTTAAATATACGTTGTGAGCATATAGACCCTTATTCAGATGATATAGCCCTAGAACCAAACGATATATTCTCTGAAGGTATTTATGTTATATGCACAGCTCACAGAGACTTTTCTACTTATCAGTTTGTATCCGACTCTGTAGTAATAGACCCCTTCGGTATTATTCAAGACCAGCCTGGTGTTAAAGTTGTAAGAATTGGTCGCTTGACTCCAACTAATTATTAGCATAAACTTTATTCAGACAACACAAATACCTGTAACTACTCCAGAAGGGCGTTACAGGCGTTGAGTGGCATCAATCTTTTGGTGTCTTTTTTATTAACAAGGAGAAATTATTATGTTAGCAGTCCCATTCTTACTCGGTAACGGTGGACAACCAAGCAGTGCTTCAAGTGGTCCGAGTTCACTAATGCAGTCATACCAAGGTAGTATTAACGCCATTACTGGTGCCCCAGCACCATTGGGTAACTTTCCAACTGGTCAAGGTGCTGGTACGCCTGGTAGATTACTACCAGCCCAAGGTACATCTCAAACTAGGGTTGCGGCTCCAACCCCTAATTACTCAGCTCAAGCTCTGGCTGCACTCGATACACAGATGAATCAACTTAATGCTAGAGAAGGTGGATACTACGGAGATATAAACAACCAGTATAGCGACAGGCTAAATAGTATTAGTGCCAATAAGACTACTGGTGAAGAAAATCTTAACAGACAGAGAGTAACAGAAGCTAGACAAAAGGATATGTCTATTCGTGATTTAGCTAATAATATTCGTAACTCTTACCAAGCTGGTGTTCAAAAACTAGGCGTACAGGGTGCAGGTGATTCTAGTGCAACTGGTATGTACAAATACGCTTTAGGTCAACTAGAAGGTCAAAACAGAGGTCAGTTAGTAGATAACTACCAATTTAATGTTGGCAATATAGATCTAGCAACTACTCAACTAGAACGTGACTACAAGAATAAAATAGCTGAACTAGATGGCTGGAAACGAAGCCAAGTATTTGCAATCGCAGATAAGTTCCAAGTAGCTCGTGACCAACTTAATGCTCAACGAACATCTCTAGGTGCAGGAGTGGTATCTCAACAACAAGCCCAATTAGCTCAACAAGCAGCAGCCCAACTAGCTAATGTATCAGCTACAGTTATGAGTGCTAATCAGGCAGTACAGGATAACTTCGCTAAAGCAGCAGCCGAATTAAGAGCTTACAACCTAAATAATGTAACTCCTAATACACAATTCAACGCTACTAACGGTACTCAAAATCAAGCTCTACAAGTAGCAAATCCAACACTATACAAGAAATATAACGAGTAAGGAGTTTAGATGGACTTCTTTGGAATAAAGAAGAAACTCGAAGAAGGGTTTGGCAGCCTAGTTGGTAATATAGGCAACCTATTCAACCAAGGTGCAAGAACCGTTGGTGGAGTTGCTAATAACGTATTACAACAAGCTAGACCAGTGGCTAATCAGGTTGCACAGAACTGGCAACAAGCTCAGAACGCTAGTGGTAACTTCAACAATAGTCTTCGGCAACAATCTCAAAACCTAACCAATCAGGCTATAAACGCAACAGTAAGAGAAACAAGTAATCTGGCTGATAATTTGGGCTACTCTAAACAAGACCAATTTAATGACTCACAGAAACTCTTACAAGGCGATCTATCATCACTAGCTAATCCAATTAAAAGAGGATTACAGACTGGTACTAGAACAACTACAGCAGCTAATCCTTTGAGTGTTGCTGGTGGGCTAATAGCAGCTACAGTAGAATCTGCACAGGGTAAAGAGTTTCAACCTTTAAAACAGATAGATAGGGTTTCAGACTTCCAGAGAGGTATTTATCAGCAGGGGGTGAATACAATAGCCAATGTTCCATCTGCACTAGCAGTTGCCGATACTTTTGTATATAACAACACTCAAGCACCAATATACAGAGCTTTAGTCGGTGAAGAAAACACTAACAAGATAACTGCTGAACGTGAAGCTGGTAACAAAGCACTATACGGAGTGAGTAACTTTATAAGTGATAGTGGTAAAGAAATAATTAAGAAACAGGATGAGAACAGTATTTACTCTAAATCTGGTGATATAGCAGGACAAACAGCTATAGGTCTTGGTGCATCTGCACTTGGTCCAGCAGCCCTGCCATTCTGGTATACACAGGCTATGGGTAGAGTAGGTAGAGAAACATATAACGAAACAGGCGATACAGGTAAAGCCTCCACTACAGCTATGTTATATGCTCCAGCCGAAGCAGCTCTAGAAAAGGTAGGATCAAGAGGAGTATTGTCACCATCTGGAATTGTGGATAACTTTGCTAGTGGTGGTGTTAAAAAAATACTCAAAGATGCTGGTAAGAGCTTCTTAACTGAAGGTGGTACTGAAGGCTCTCAACAGTTTGCTGAAAACCTTACAAAGAATAAAGTATACAACCCTCAACAAGGTCTTAAAGATGGCGTATTAGAATCTGCTGTAATAGGTGGATTAGTTGGTGGTGGAGTTGGTGGAGTAGCTAGTAGATCTAATTATAATGCTCAAAAAGCTCAAAACCAACAACAAATTGACCAAACATTCGGACAACAAGACTCTACACAGAGAAGTGACTTTAAAGATCAATTAGATAGAGAATTAGCTAATCTTAACAATACAGTAACAGAGCCTAATGTATCAGAACGACCAATCCAGACTAATACACCAGAACAAGTAAATACACAACCTCAAGTACAGGTTCCTCAAGTCACTCAAACTCAACAAGTTCCTGTGGCTCCACAGGCTCCACAAACTCTAGTACAACAGCCTCAAGTAACTCAACCAATGGGTGAAGCAGATACTCAACAGTTACAAAACACTCAAGCCAATATAACTAGAGAGCAACCATTATCAGGACAACCAGAGTCTATAACTCAATTACTACAAAACAAACAGGTGCCTCAACAGAATACAGCTAATCAACAAGCACTAGGTGAAGCTAAAGTACAAGCTCAAGATCTAGTAAATCAATATAAGCTAGATCCACAAACAGCTCAAAGACTCATAGAAGATTACGGATACGCCAATATAGCTGGTATAGCCCAACAAGTATATAAAGAGGGTAATGCTAATAATATAAGTGCATTAGTAACCTCAGTAGCTCAAGAGAGATACGGTAAGCCTAAACGACAAATGAGTGATGCTGAACTAGCTTCTCTAGACCAAACACCAGAAGGTCAAGCTAACACAGTATCAGAACAACCTACTCAAACAACTCCTGCAGAACAACAACCAGTAACAGATGCTGAAGCTCAATCCTATGTAGCTAATCAGTTGCCATATCCAGATGCAAGTACAGATGTCGAAGCTGAAGCTAATGATGTATATCTAGCAGAACAAGGCTGGAGCCAAAACAGGGTAGATGACATTATAAATGAAGGTCAGCAGGTTGGAGCATCTCAACAACAAATAGAACAAGAAGTAAGCAAGTATAAGTCTAGTAACCCAAGACCAACACAAACACCTGCCAAAATAGTAGACACATCTACTGGAGAAGTAACTTCCAGGGATCAAGTAATAGCCAATGCTGATACTCAAATGAGAAGTTTCATAGATACTAAAATACTCCCAGCTATAGAAGGGCAGCCATTTACTGCTGAACAATTCACTAGAGAGATACAAGAAGCTGATAGAAACGGTACTAACCCTAGCCCAGCAGTTGCTCGGTTCTACGACAAGAATATAGCACCACTTATAAAAGCTATGGCTAGAAACGCAAAGAGAGAAGATGTATTGAAACGCAGATGGTACTTGCCTCAATTTAAGGCTGGTCAAGAACAACAAATCAATGTTGGTGGTTCATTAGTTAATAAGATAGATGTAGATGAGTTTGGTTTCTCTAAAGCTAGAGAGAACAGTATTCCACTAGATCAACTAGATTACAGTTTTGATGGTCTAGTTAGACTTGCTGTACAAGAAGCTGCATACAAGGCTAGACACACCATAAGAGCCAGTGAAGTAGTAAACACTCAAGCCGAGAGAGGTATTGAGATAACAGAGAAACAAGCCGAGAAAGTATCTAGATTAGAGGAGAGTACAGCCAAAGAACTCAATAAGAATGCTGAAGATCCTGGACAACTAGAAAAGACCGATATTCTCGGTAGAATGAAGATACTTGGTAAGGCACAGAACGAAACTCAACAAGTCCTAGATAAAGGTATGTTCAAGATAGACAGGCTGACAGATAGTAGAGATAACCTACTCACAAGAGCTAAATATACCGATAGTGCTGGTAACGATACAGACATCTACCAAGGTATGGGCTTTTATCTGTTCGATAGAGCAGAAGGTGTAGGTCACCAATTATTCTCTGAACTTCATACAGTAGATGATAATGACGTCATAACAAGCTCGCCTAGCTTCGAACAAACAGTAGAGAGACTACAAGCTGAATATGCAGGGGTCAATCTACCACAAGGTGTTAAGGATATGGCTATTCAGGACTTTGCATTTAAATCTACTAATACAGTAGATACTACATCAGTAGATACTTCTGTTAAGAGAGAAGCATTTGTTAAATTACAGAAGAGAATGGCTAGAGAACTCTTGTCTCAAGAGCTAAAGACTGTAGACGTACAGAACAAACAACTCTACAAACTACTTAATGGTGAGTCACAAAGAGTTCTGATGCAGGATAACTTTGAACGCACCCTAGGAGAGAAGATCATTAACGCCACTACTGGTACGTTCTATAGAGGTTACCTAGCCCTGAACCCTAGAAGTGCTATGATGCAGTTGCTTGAAATTAACAGACTACAGGCTCTGCTTGGACCTAAAGCAGCAGCTTATGGTGTAAAGATGGCAGTACAAGACCTGAGTATAACTAAAAAATATGGTATTAGAGAAACTAGATTTGAAGACGTAAATGAGTTCAAGAATGATGACAACACCTCTAGGGGTATAAAAGCTAAAGATAAAGCATCCAATGTATTGATGTATATGTTTAATAAAGGTGAGCAGTTTAAGGATGCAGCGTTTCTACACGCTTTAGAAGCAGATGCTGATGCTAAAGGTCTAACCAGTACCGATAAAACTAGATATGTATTAGATAACTTCCATAAATACGCTATTAAGTATGGTCAAGAAGGCTCTATCGGAATCAACAAAACAAAGAGCGGTAGACTATTCTTCCAGTTCCTACAGTTTGGTATCAAATCCTCTCGCATAAGACTCAGTAAAGTAGTTGATGTAGTTGGTCCTAATAGAACATCTCAAACTAGAAGAGAAGCTGGTGCTTACCTTGCTAGAGATGCTGCTGGTAGTGCTGCTTTATATATGATGATGAGTGCTGCTATAGGTGCTACTTGGGAAGAAATGATGGGCTACTTCAACCCATTCGAGGATAGAAACACTGATAAGAATAAAACTTGGCACGAGAAAGCAGTTGGTGTCATACCTGGTGGACCATTCACATCTAGTTTAAAAAACGTTTACTTTGCTATGATGCAGGAGTCTAGAGCTGCTGAAAAAGAAGGTAGACCAGTAAATCCAGAAAACTATATAAATACTCAAGTCAAAAAGAACATAGCAGGATTGATACCTGGTGGACACCAACTAATAAATAAAACTGGTGTACAGGCTCTACTCCCAGATGGTAGTGCAGTTAAGGAGTTCTTTAAGGATCAAGGTGCTATAGCTGATATGCAGAGAGGTTACAACCAATCACCTACAGGCAGGGCTAGGTTTATATCTCCAGAAACACCTCAAGACATAGCTAAAGCCCTAGTATTTGGTCAATACTCTACAGGTCCAGCTAGAGAATACTTCGGTAGTCAGAATGTAGCTGGTGATTTAGAGATAGCTAAAAAACTAGGCGTTGATTGGATAGGACCAAGAGATAATAACTTCCCAGTAGGGGATAGGTTCCAGAAGAAGATAGATGCTGGAGAAAACCCTGGTAGTGTAATAATTAGATCTAGAGAATACGATAAGAAAAAAGAAGATTTCAAGGACTCTAACCCAGATCAACAAGCTATATTAAATGATATAAACAAGGTTACATACAATCCAGCTACAGGTAAGAATGAATCAGATGTTATCAGTCCAGAGAAGTGGGATAAGATTAATAGCGACAAGACACTCTCGCTGTTTGAAAGACTCCGAGAAAAGGCTATTGATGACAACAGAGAGTTCGGCTATACGATAGACCCTATCTACACACTTAAAGACCCACAACAGATTAGAGAGATACTAAAGATACGATCACTACCTACTGGTGACGATACTGAACTCAAACAAATGAATACTGCTAAACACAAATGGTACAGAGACTTCGCAGATAAAGAAAAAGCATACTTTGAAGCTATTAAGTCTAAAGGTTTTGAAGCCAATGACGAATATGGACCAACTGAACGCAAGAAGGCATATATTGACTCTGGTTCTCAATACCCACAACACACAGATTTAGTTAAACAATACTTCGATACTAAAGAAAAGAATGCTGAAGCTGGTAAACAGTTCTATAAGAATAATCGTGATCAGCTTGCTAAAGACTTTGAGAACAATAAAAAAGCAGCCTTTGAGTGGACCAACAAACGTAGAGCCCTAGAAGGTGCACAGCCTCTAGAGTGGAGTGCTTTTAACAATGTAACATTTGGCTACGAAGATGATGAAAGTAAAGTATTTAAAGAACTAGGATTCAAACTAGGTGAGTTTGGTTCTGGAAGCGATAAAAGCTACAACGCCTACAAGAAAGCCAAGAGTTTCTCACAGCCTACTATACGAATTGTTGCTCCTAAACCTGGTGCATTGAAGATACCAGCCCTTAAAGCCAAGAAGCAAAGTTACAAAACACCGAAGATTGTTGTCAAGACTTCTAAAGCCTGATACAATATAAACAAACGCCAAGTAACAATCGCATTACAGGCAGGTACACCACCTGTCTGTTTTTATTAAAAGGAGAATAAAATGGCAATAATACCCTTCACAGAGTCGGATCTCCAAGACCAGATCCACACCCTTTATGAGAATGACCCAGATACACCAGCTTCCACCGAAGATGATTATTTAATACGCAGAAGACTAATGAATGTAATGGTCAATCGTTGGGAGAACAATATGGGTACTCTCTGGAACGAACTATGGACTAATACTTCAGTAGTATCTACAGGAGCTACACTAACAATCGCAACAGATGACTCAACTTATACTGCACCTACAGCCTTTTTGTTCCCTGGTGGTTTCGTGAAGGTTCTTAATTCTGATGGAACAGTACACAAAACTTATCCAGTAATTAAACCAGAGCAAGCTCAATCTATGAGTTCAGCAGATGAGTATTGTTATTTTAGAGGCGATACAAGCTCTGGATATACTCTAGTGATGAATCCAGCACCAACCTCTGATTTAAACGGTAAGACCCTTAACTATGACTATTACAAGCGTGCTACAGCCTTCACTACGACTACAGTAACACCTGAAATGAGTGACCCCTATTACATTGTTCACGGAGTAGTAGCCGAACTACACAAGGCAGATAATAACTTGGCTTTATATGACTCCTCACTAGCAGAAGCTGAAGATAGACTTAAACAAATGGTGATGAGAAACACTATGTTTGCTAACTACCAAGACTTTGGAATGGAAGACCAACAGTATGTGAATAACGGAGCTACATTCGGTAGTTAGTTATGGCTAGGGAGATAACCACTACAAGGCGTGATCCACTGCCTCGTGTAAAAATGGAAATAGAGGACTTCAGAAGAGGTCTAGTAACCCTTATAAATGAATCACTCTTGCCCCAAAACGCAGCCAAAGAATCTCGTAACTTAATGCAATCTATGGATGGTAGATGGACTCCTAGATGGGGCTCTGAATACTACGGTGTAACAGCTACAGATACTATTTACGGTGGAGCTTCTTATACCACTGATGCTGGAGTTAATCATTTGGTGATTGTTTCTGGTACTAAAGTAAAGCGTTCTACTAATGACGGTGAGAGCTGGTCTGACTGTACTGGCGTGACTATGACAACCGATAAACCATTCTTTAAACAGATTGGTTCTTATCTTTACATAGCTAATGGTCAGAACGTACTAGTTAGATATGATGGAACAACTACTCTACAAACTTATACAGCAGTGGATACTCCAGGCACAATAACACCCACTAAAACAGGACTAGCCTCTACTACCTTCACAGCATCTTATAGAGTGAGTGCAGTTAATGGTGTAGGTGAATCTATAGCTTCTACAGCAGGTACAGTAACTATCTCTAAAACTCGTGACAACTGGACTCTTAACACTGACTTCATAACTTCTACCTGGACTAAAGTAACAGGTGCTACTGCTTATAACATCTATTATATGGACAACAATAACGGTGGTGGTAGACATTGTTATTTAGGTTCTGTTGACCAGCCAAGTGGTGCAACTGTAACCTTTATAGATTATGGTGAATCAGTATCTCCACTTAATACTTATGTGATAGCTCCAGAAGGAGACACTACTACTGGACCAACCTTTGCACAGATGGAATTATCGGGTAATAGAATATGGTCTACACTCGACCCAGACAACCCCTGGAGAGTTTACTGGTCAGGAGTAGGTCCAGATATAGGAGCATTTTCACCCTTTAGTGGTGGTGGTTACATAGATCTAGAAAAAGGTGGTAGAGAACGACCTAAATGTGTGGTTCATTATCGTGACGGTAGAGGTGGAGCTTATGCTACTGTTTTAACTTCAGACCCTGAAGGTGTTGGCTCTATCTGGCAAATAAGCCTAGAGTCTGTAACTGTAGGCAATATTTCGTTTACGGTACCAAGTGCCATTAAGATAGTAGGTTCAATCGGTTCAGATGCTCCACTATCGGTAGTTAAGGTTAGAAATGACATTCAGTTCTTCAACCGTAGAGGTTGGTTCTCACTACGTTCTAAAGCACAGATGCTCAACTTACTCTCGACTGATGAGATAAGTGGAAATATTCGACCAGACATTCAATCTCTTACTGGCTCTGCCATAGAGAATGTGTGTGCTTACTTCTATGATGCTAAAGTGTTTACTTCAGTACCTCAAGGCAACGATACTAATAATAGAATCTATCTAAACGACACCGAAAGACTTAACTGGTCTGGTCCGTGGAGCTTTGGAGTTGAGAGGTTCTTTGAATACTCTGATGTGAACGGAGATAACCACTTACTAGCTGTTCCTGTAGGTGGAGCTAGACTAATAGAAATATCCGAGAACTTTAACTCTGACTTGGGTGTGGCTTTCGATACTCGCTACACTTCAGGGCTCATCCCTATTAGTGAAGACAGAAATGCTTGGGCTAAAATAAAGTACGCTTATATCGAAGTCAACAACCCTATAGGAGAGATAGTCTTTACTGTGTTTGGTACTCCTAAAAGAGGTGGATTCCAACAAGTAGGTACAGTGACTATTGATTCTACTTCTTATGAGTCTAGTGTAGGGTTCTCTACGTTCCAGTTCTCTACTACAGCATTCTCGGCTACTCCAACTAATACTGGCAACACTACTCAATCAATCGTTAAGAAGCGTGCCAAGATCAACAAGCTAGTAAATAACCTACAATTTAAGATAACAACCCAAAATGTAGAAGATGATTACACCCTATTGACTCTCTCAGCTAAAGGATACCTAGTACCGACTGGAGACCCAGGAGATTGGAAATCGTAACAATTATGATATTATTAACATATAAAGGAATAAAATAATGGCAGCAGCAGCAACGGACAAGCAAATAGAACTCACTCAAGGCAAGACAGCAATAGTCAGTGCAGAAGACTTTGAGTATATTAATCAATGGAAGTGGAGTTATGACGGTCATAACCACTGTGCAGTTAGGTCTGAAACTATAAAAAAAGATGGTAAGTATAAATCTAAATCAATACTGATGCACAAACTAATAATGGAAACACCCAAGGGTATGGATACAGACCACATAAATGGTGACAGGTTAGATAATCGAAAGAGCAATCTTAGAATATGCACTCATAGAGAGAATATGTGTAATCGAAAACAGAGTAAAGCAAACAAATCTGGGTATAAGGGAGTTTCTTTGGATAACAAGTATAGTAAGTGGGTAACAAGAATTAGAACTTCAGAGAAGTATATGCACGTTGGATATTTTAAAGATAAACTATCTGCTGCTAAGGCATATAACGAAGCAGCCAAGAAACATCACGGTAAGTTTGCTAAATTAAATGAACTAGGAGGAGTGTAATATGGCTGCCAGTAATCTTGACAAGTTTAAAAAGTCAAAAAGAAAGTTTGAAACCACAGTAGGAGTAGGTGGTATTCTTGCAGCAGGAACAACTCTACCCCTAACATCAGTAACTGGACTAGATACTTCTACAGCAGTAACCCTAGTAATAGGAGCAGGTACAGCTACTGAAGAAGTAGTAACTGGAGTAGTTTCAGGATCAGACCTCATTAACTGTGTAAGAGGTAAAGAAGGCACTACTGATTCAGCTCACTCAGCAGGTGAAACTGTAAATATGTTCTTCACTGAAACTCACTGGGATGATGTAATGGATGGAATTCTAGTAGACCACAAACAAGACGGAACTCACAGTGATATAAATGCTGATTCCATAACAGCTACTACAGGAACATTCACTAATCTAACAATCGCAGGAACAGCCACCCCAGAAGGTTGGTCAGCATTAGGTGCTACACCAGACACAGTAACTGCACTAGGTAATCGGTCTTATTCTATGGTGTTTAATGGAACTGACCTTACCGATACTTTAAGCCCTGGTATGCGACTTAAAATGACTAGAACAGTATCAGCTCCCACTCAGTGTACTGACCTAAATGGAACAACACAGTATTACTCAAGAGCTTCAGCTGGAGTATCAGGTATGACTTTCACAGATGACTTTACTGTAAGTGCGTGGATAAAAGTCACTAGTTATGCTGCTGTTAATACACAGGTAATTGCTTCAAGGTATAACGGAACGAGTGGTTGGAGGTTTGGCATACTCGCTGGTGGTCAAGTGCAGTTGGTAGGTTTTAATGCTGGTTCTGGTAACTACAGCTTTGTATCTAGCAAACAGTCTGTTCCACTAAACAAGTGGGTGCATATTGCTGCCCAGCTAGATATGTCTACCTTTACAGCTACAACAACAACAAGTTATGTAATGTTTGATGGGGTAGATGTAGCGGCTTCAGTAACCAGAGCTGGTTCAAACCCAACTGCACTTATTCAGGCTGGTAATTTAGAAATTGGAAGTGAAAATGGTGGAACAGGTCCTTTCCCTGGTAAAATAGCTCAAGTAGCTATCTATTCAGCTAAAGTAACCCAAGCTACAATCTTAGCTTCTATAAACCGAACACTTACTGGCTCAGAAACTTCACTAATAAGTGCTTATTCGTTTAATAATGTACTAACCGACTTAAATGCCAACGCCAACACCCTCACAGCCAACGGTGGTGCTGTTGCAACTGCTACAGACTCACCCTTCGCTTTAGATGCACAAGGCACTCCAACAGGTACTACTGAATATGGAATAGTCACTAAAACTGCTTTCTCTACTAACACTACCATAACAGTACAAACACCTGAAGGTGGTGCAATCCCTACTACTGGTGGAGTAAGTGCAGTAAGTTACTCAACACATAGAGTTCCTTATGGGTTTATATCGGACAAAGATAGGTGGTCGGTATTTTTAATGTCTTCTGGTATTGCAATAATACAGGCGGCAGTCACAGCATCAACAGTTTATAATGTGGCTGGTATCAAGCTGCTTGCTCCAATAGGCAGGTGGAGGAGAGTGTTGCAGGGGTATGTTGCTTTAACTGGTAACACTACAGCAGAAAAGGACATATTCACTGTGGTTTCTGAAAGCTCAACTACTGTAGCCCAAACCGACTTAAAACATTATCATTATGTCTATTATTCCACTACCCTATCTGCAACAGCTAATGTGTATGATACTTACGCACCCACCTCTGCTACCACACTATATCTACTTATGACTGGTGGTGGTACTGGAACACTAACTAATATGACATTCGGTGAAGCCTCTGGTCGTAGATACTCATACATAACCCTAGAATGTGATTATGTGTAATGGCACGCCCTACTCTAACATCAATTCACGATAAACTAGAAGTAATCCACAAAGATGTACAGGAATTAAAACAAGGCAAAGTGGACAAGGATACTAATGAGTTAGTTATTAAACAGATAGATGACAAGATAAAAGATGTACAGTCAGATGTTCGTAACATCAATGCCTATGGCAAATGGCTGATACTCTTAATAGGAGGTGCGTTATTAACCGCAATAATAAGACTGGTAATAAAATGAGAAAGTTAATCTACACCCAACACGGTTGGTTTAGAATACTAGCCTTTGTTATCTTTTTCACATCTGGACTTCTAATAGTGCTTCTTATATTCTGGTCACTCCAACCATTTAGACCTGTACTAGATATAACTAATATGAAAGTCCAAGATAAGATTGTGGCAGGTGAGCCTGTCTTACTAGAATATGATTATTGCAAACACCAAGACACCTTATCAGGCTCGATTACACGCTATTTTAAGGACACAGTAATAGTTTATCTACCTAATATCCAAAGTAATGTTCAAAAGGGCTGTGGACACGTCATACAACAAATCGACACACCAAAGAATATGTCACCAGATAAATACACACTAAACTTCGAAATATCTTACAAGATAAACCCTATCGTAGATAAAACTTACTACTTTAAAACACCAAAGTTTCAAGTAATTAAAGGAGGAATATGAAGCAATATACTGGCGACTGCTGGGAGTGGGATGGAGCAAAGAGTTCTGCTGGTTATCCACAAATACGATTAGATAACACCTGTTTCTATCTGCACAGAATAATATATGAACAGACAGTATCTCCAATACCAGACAAGTATCAGATAGACCATCTATGTAGGAATAGAGGCTGTATCAATCCAGAACACTTAGAAGCTGTCACTCAAAGAGAGAATATATTGAGGGGTAGTGGTTGGTCTGGTAGAAAGGCTAGGCAGACCCACTGCAAGTATGGTCACGAACTAACTACTAATAACCTGACTCAGTACGGAATTAAAACTGGTCGTAGACTGTGTAAGATATGTAAAAGCAATAAAAATAAGGTATATAATAGTAAAAGAAAGGCAATATTAGTATGAAGAACTACATCGGTCAAGTAATCAATCTAACTGGAGACTCTTACCTGAATCCTCCGTGGTCTGGGCATTCTAGGAATGTCGGAACAATCACATCTATTTCAATACATCATAACGCTATCCAAAGGGCGAAAGACTACGACAGCGTAGCATTGTATCGTAACGAAGCAGCGTCTCATTATCAAAACCTAGGGCCTGGTCTCCAGTATCACTACACTATAGATAACGTCGGTCAGATATTTGCAATCAGACCACACACTACTTGGCTACACGCAGTCGGAAGTGCTGAAAACACTACAATGCTTGCAATCTGTTTAGATGGTAACTTCGAAAACCAACAACCAACTAGAGAGCAATTTGAAGCC
>OEIV010000177.1_pt1 | contig 40672 bp, 37 predicted proteins | sample 1539231 | NCBI WGS metagenome assembly OEIV01 (sample SAMN03794762, study PRJEB22550) | activated sludge metagenome | feature: wastewater treatment plant; material: activated sludge; isolation source: Wastewater treatment plant of a petroleum refinery complex | place: Argentina: Buenos Aires ... | reverse complement strand
CTGAGGAAATAGGAATTATGCAGCTCGTTGGTGGTAGTTTATGGTTCATAAGATTGCCTTTCATACTGGAAGGAATGATATATGGTTTAGTAGGGTCCCTGATTTCAACTCTCTCTCTTTCTCTAATAGGATATTACGTACTTGTAGTCCAAAGGGAAAGTAATGCAGTAAGCTTTGTTTACAATTTATTAGGTGGACTAAAATGGCCAAGTGTAGAGCTTATTGATGTAGTGGTTGGTATGTTGGTTGTAGCTCTTATGGGTGCTCTGATAGGTGCGTTTAATAGCATTGTGGCAATACGTAGATACATAAATTAAAGTTATGTTATACTGTTTTGTATCATGAGAATACTGCCAATTAAGTCAAAATTTATCACCCTCTTCAAATTGTTCTCAATAATTCTAATTGCCTTTTCATTCATAAGTGTAAATATCCCTCAAGTCGTTGAAGCAGTATCTTTAGAGGAAGAATTGGAGCAAGTTAAAAAAGAACTTGAGAAAATTAGAATCTCGAAGAAAAATCTGGAGCAAGATATTAGCAAAGAGAAATCACTTCAAAATACTTATGAACAAGAGCTCGTAAATTTAAAAAATAAAATTGATATATTATCGAATAAAATTGATGAGAAACGACTAGTCATAAAGGAATTGCAATTAGAAATCGACATACTTACTAATAAACTTGAGGAAACGGAATCTGAAATTATTACCGCTGAAACGGAATTGTTAGATTTAGAAGGAGAAACGAATACAAGACTAATTGATATGTATCTCTCTCAAAAAACATTCTCAGAATTAAATATGATTGTAACTCCAAAAGGACAGTCTGATGTTATTAAGTACAATCTTTATCATAATACTATCCAAGATACTACTAATTCGCTCGTTGCCAGCTTGAAAGATAAGCGAGTCATTTTAGAAGGCAAAAAAGTTACACTTGAGGAAGATAAAATCAAAGTTCTGAGAGACGAAGTTCAGTTAAATGAAGAACTCCTTGCGCTTGAGAGAGACGAGGCCGATCTAAATTCGACAAAAAGCATTTATAGTTCAAAAAGGCAGCAAAGTATTGCTAAAGTTGAGAGTAATTCCAATACAATTACACAATTAACCGAAGAAGAGAAAGAACTGGATGTTAAATATAATCAGATTATTGCTCAAATTTTAGCTAGAGGTGAGCTAGCAAATGGATTTCCAGTTAAAGCCGGCGATTTCTTGGGTTACGAAGGTTGGACTGGTTATGTAATACCATCAAGTATCAATGGAAGACATCTTCACTTCATGGTTTACTCGGGCGGCTCTTTCCAAAATCCTTGTAGTTACCTTCCTGCCGGAGCTTATCCAGGATGTGGAGGCAATGGAATAATGTCGGTACCTATTGCTCCAAAAGGTCAAATTACTAGCGGTTTCCGAACACCTGGCCGACCTACACACAATGCAATAGACATTGCAGCGGGAGGCGGTGCAGTTATTGCTGCCCACTCTGGTTTTGTATACTTTGGATATGAAGCCTGTCCTTCATGGGCTACGTGCAATAATGGACCAGCAATTTGGGCAAAAGTATGCGAAGTCAATGGTTGTGGAACTGGTTTGAGGACATTGTATTATCATCTAGCTTGTACTTCTGAACCTACAGGATCTGCACGAAGTTGTAAAAACTAATTTATTCAGAATTTCTCCATAGTTTTCCAATAAACTCTTAGCATAGAGTAACTAAACATGAAAATAATTTTTTATATTTTATCCCTTTTTGTAGTTTTTCTTTGGGTGAATGAGATGGTAATTGCATCAGATGAAGTAGGAAAAATTATTATAAGTGAAATCATGCCAAATCCGCTTGGGGATGACACGAAGCTGGAATGGATTGAGATACAAAATACTAGCGCGAATCCTACAAATCTTGCTAAATGGAAACTAAATGGTATATCTTTACCTGATTTTGAGATTAGTTCTAACGAAATTATTTTATTGACTCGCGACAAAAGTTCCATAATTTCGTCAAATCGGATGGTTGACTTCACATTTAATCTTGTTAATTCAGGAGGAACACTCACACTACTTAACACAGAAACAACTTCCGAGAGTAAATTTGATTATGTACAATCGGTTGAAGGTAGGAGTTTTGAATTACTAAGTGGTGATTGTTTGACAATTTCCATACATGATTTAAATCATACAATGGGCCTAGCTAATACATCATGTGATGCCATTGTCGGTCCTACTGTTACACCTTATCCTACAGTGATCTATTACACTACCTATAATTATCAGGATTTACTAATTTCGGCAATATTACCTTATCCTTCAGCTGGATCTGAATGGGTTGAAATTATAAACAATAGCCAGGCGGAAATAAATCTATCCGGTTGGGTTTTAAGCGATGAAAGTAGTAAGACTTACCAATTCCCAGAATTAAGTCTAAGTACGGGTGCAAAGACAAGAATTTTTCCTGCAAATTTATCATTAAATAATGACGGCGATACCATCAATTTATATGATCCACAGCATAAACTGATAGATTCGTTTAGGTATGGAAAGGTAATTAAGGATCAAGTTGTTTCAGTCACGGGAGTAATTTCCAAAGATGACGAAAATATAACAACAAAAGAAGTCGATAATTCCAATACGATTAGTCCAGAAGTTAAATCCATCAATACAGGCGAGAACAAAAAGTTGTTAAATGAAATTCTAAAGAAACCAATATTTTATAAATTGGAAGATTATGTTAAGCCAGAAGGTTAATTAATCTCTTCCAACTCCAAACAGTCATCAAGTGTAGTGTTTCCAACTCTAGTTCTGGTTAAGTTAAGTAACATAGCTGGCATGTTGAATTTGTCTCCTATATCCTCAGCAAGTTGCCTAATATAAGTACCTTTTGAACTATTTACTCTGATTCTTATGTAAGGGAATTTCTGAGATTGTGGAAAGCTTGCTAACTTATTTTTAAACTCACCCATTTCTCCAACCCCAATTTCGCCTTTTTCAAGTAGTTCAATTTCAAATATTTTTACTTTTTTAGAAGGCAATCTCAAAGTAAATGCCTTTAGATTGGAAGTTTCTTTTTTGGGAGTGAATATAACAATTTTCCTGTTGTCGTCATCAATCTCTACGTGTTTTTCGTAATTATTATCTCGCATAATCACTCTTAGCTTCTTTCCATCAACTTTTACAGAGCTATATAGAGAAACATATTGGTCATATTCACCTACAAAGCTTTTTAAAATTTCATTTATATCACCCATGTCTACAAGACTATAACCAGTTTTTACTTCAGCAACATCACCTTCCGGATCTTGTGTGCTCGTGGCAATTCCAAAGATTACTTGTGTAGTATATTCTTTGTCTAAATGCATCAATTTATCAGAGAGTTTAGTTGCTTTACCTATAAGATAGATCATTACCCCATCAGCGAAAACATCTAGTGCTCCAGCGTGTCCGACTTTCTTTGTATTTAGCCTTTTCCTCAATTTATCAACAAGATCGTGTGAAGTAATATCCTTAGGTTTGTTTAATGCAACAATGCCACTTGGTCTCCCATATTCGTCCCTATGGATTATATTTATTTTATAGTCGTTTGACATTAAGCCTAATAATCAATTTAAACTAGTCATTATAACAGACTAATAAATGCGAGGTAAGCTATTGAGTTGATGGATAGGGTTTGAAATTCCTTTGAATGTAATATGGATAGCTGACATCAACTTTGGTTGTTTCTGGACTAATACCTCTAATATAAATATTCCCATCTGATCGAATTTCAAGACCGCTGGGGTATTCAAAAGGTGTAGGTGGATATTTATAAGAAGCAAGTTGAAGAAATTCTCCCACCCATGGCCTGACTGAAGTCTGTCCTGTGGCACCATATCTCATTGGAGTATTATCGTTGTTTATCAACATTCCGGCAACTACTATTTCTGGAGAGTATGCAATATAGAGTGTTTCTGTCTGATCTTCTGAGGTCCCAGTTTTGCCTCCCATGTCACGGCCATCAAACGAAAAACCGGGTCCGCCTTTGTTTCCATTGAGGATATCGTTAACAACATAAATACCTCGTGGGTCCGCGACTTGTATGGTTTTGGGCTCGTGTTCATATAATATATTGCCATTTCGGTCGACTATCTTGCTGATTACTTCGTGTTGTGTATAATTTCCATTATTGGCGAAGACGCCATATCCTTGAGCATGCTCTATCAATTTCACTTCTCCCCCACCCACTGCTAACGATAAACCATACCCATTAGGATTGTTCATCGTTGTATATCCCCAAGTTTTCATTTGTTCAATTAAATTATTATATCCGACTTTTTCTAACAGAATAATTGCAGGTATATTTCTCGACTGAACGAGCATGTATCTATAGGAATGTAATCCGGAAAATTTCCCATCATAATTTTTCGGGGTATACTTTCCGATTGTTATCGGTGCGTCATATATAAGAGATTCTGGAGTCATCACACCACGCATTAGAGCATTGTAATATATCAATGGTTTAAGTGTAGATCCATACGCTTGTAAAGTATCAGGCACATTCACCTGTGGTTCGTATCTGCAGTTTAGGCCTATTTGGCAACCTTCCGGACTAGCCTTCCCGAAGTAATCATACGACCCAACCATAGCTAGTACATCGCCATTTTTAGGGTTTAAAACTACCATTGAGGCATTGTCAGCACCGAACTGCTTTCCATATGTTTCAACTGCTTTTTTAACTTGTGCTTCTGCAATTCTTTGATAGTCCATATCTAATGTTGTATATATTCTCAGGCCTTCCGTCTCGATTTGTTCAAGTGTTAGAGGCTTACCATCGTTGTAGCCGTTCTTTTGAAGTTTTTCCAAAGCGTAAAAAACAAAGTGGGGAGCGTTTATTCTAAATGCCGGATCTTGATAAACAATTACTTCATTTCTTGCTGTTGCTATCATTTCCCTCGTAAAGAGCGGTGTCTCTTGTCCATATAGTTTAATAAGGTTTCCATTTATAAAATCAATATTTGCCTCAATCTGATTTAGTACATAATTTTTACGTGCATCTAAGAGATCATTAGAGATTTCAGGATTAGTCGATTTTGTAGGTGATAAAATAGACGGATTTTGAGGTATTGATGCAAGCACAGCCATTTCGGCAAGTGTAAGTTGATCAGGAGTTTTTCCAAAATAAAATTTTGAAGCTCGGGTGACACCATAGATGTTACTTCCACTTGGTACTACAGTGAGATACATTTCCAAAATCTCTTCTTTCGATCTTACTTGCTCAATTTTCAGGGCTAGTAGCATCTCTTTAATTTTTCTCGCGATAGCTACTTCATCAGTTAATGCAGTTTTTCTAATAAGTTGTTGTGTGATTGTGCTCCCTCCACATACGATTGATCTCGATTCTAAATAGCGGAAACTACATCTTGCTAATGCTTCTAAATCTATTCCTTGATGTTCAAAATATCTTAAATCCTCTGCTGATAGATATGTCCAGATAAGCTGAGGCGGAATTGTCTCAAGATCTACTGGGTCTCTATCCTCATTCTCAAAAACTCTATAGAGTAATTCTCCATTTTTGTCGTAGATTTCAGTTGCTGTTTGTTTACTTCCAAAAGGTTTGTCAGGGCTAGGTAGATCTTTTGATACATTTTGAAGATATTTTAGAGACGCAATAAACGTGAAAAGTGTAATCGATGCGAGAATTACAATAAATAATACAAATAGTCTACTGATAGTATCCCTCTTTGTGGTTTTACCCTTAGTTTTCAAATTTCTTGGGGTATTTCTTCGTATTATCTTCCGTTTCTTTTGGATTAGCCTAATTTTAGTAGATTTCTTCTGAGTCATGTACTGTTTATTAGTAACCAACTTTAGGAAATAAAAGTATTATCCAAACCTTGGGGAGTGTTATTGTCGTGGCTTCTATACATATATGATAAGTCATAAAAATCAATATTGTCAAAGAAAAATTGAATAAAAATTCAAAGTAAAACTTTACGAGATTAAAGAGACTTGTCAAAGTCAAAATTGAGATAATAACCCTTAGTTTGTTAATATGGATATATGAATTTCAAAAGATTATTTAAACAAGACTATATAATTACAATTGTAATTTTAGTATTACTTGGAATCGGAAGTCTGGTGATTTTTTCTACAACCTATAACACTCCCGGCTCTGATTTATTAACAAAACAAATTATTTTAATAACTATAGGTCTTGTGATTTATTTTTCTCTTATTCTTATCGAAATCGATTGGTTTAAAGTGATTAGTATACAGATTATCCTCTACGCATTTATAATATCTACCCTACTCTACGCAGTCTTTTTCGGATCAACCATTGCAGGTACGAATCGTTGGATTGATCTGGGATTTTTTGCATTTCAGCCATCAGAGTATTCGAAGATTCTTATAATCATGTTTACTTCACTTATTTTTAGTAGTGAAAATTTACCTTTGAAAGAAAATGTTAGAGAAATTCAAAATAACATTCAGAAGAAATATGGATTTAGTAAAAATATAAAAGGTAAAATTACGAGTTTAATAAACGAAAGGGAGTTTAGAGGATTATTCTTTGTTGCTATTTATGTATTGCCAATTATCATTTTAACTTTTATCCAACCATCTCTCGGGAATACTATCATTATTATTGGGGTAACAGTGTTTACGCTTTTTTTCTCTACTAAATATCAAACACAATTATTAAAAGTAACCATTTCGGGGATTCTGACTTTTCTGATTGTTAAAAATTTTATTAATTTTGATGTTGAAACCGCAGGTTTCTCTATTTCTACGGAGACTGATAACCTAATTTTTTTAATTGCTATTATACTAATATTCCTTTTATTTGTGGTATTTTCAAAAATCAAGTGGTGGCTTGTGATTGGTATTATGATTACAACTACTTTTTTACTAATCGGATCTATTTTTGCATGGAATCAATTCCTGGGTAATTACCAACGAGAACGTGTACTTACTTTCATAGAGGGCCCTGAAGCTGATCCGTTAGGCAGTGGTTACCAAATTATTCAATCCAAGATTGCAATTGGCTCTGGGCAGTTATTTGGTAGAGGGTTTCTTCAAGGGACACAAAGTAGTCTCCACATTTTGACTCAAGCGCATACGGATTTTGCATTTGCATCAATGAGTGAGCAATTCGGATTTATTGGAGCCCTGTTGCTCCTATCGACGTATTTAATTTTATTATTCCGGATATTAAAAATCGCCAAGGAGACAAAAAGTGACTTTGGGAGAAATTTGGCATTCGGAGTGGTTGGATTGTTGCTCATTCATATTTTTATTAATATTGGTATGAACCTAGGTAAATTACCTGTCACAGGTATTCCTCTCCCGCTAGTTAGTTACGGAGGAAGTTCAGTGTTGATGACATTAATTGTTTTAGGATTAGTACAATCTGTTCATGCTTCGCGTCGTCCCGTTGACATGGCAGACAGTTTGATGTTAACATCCTTAGCAGGGAATAAATCCGAGTAGATTTTAATCTTTCATTGGAAAATTTATCGGTTTGAAATAGATTTTAATTAATTCCCGTAGTTGAAATTAAATGGAAAAATTTGCAGTAATAAAAGTTAATAATTCTCAATATAAAGTCTCTGAAGGAGATATAATAGAAGTTGATAAGCAAGTCGGCAATGCAGGAGATAAACTAACAATTAAAGAAGTATTGTTGGTTACAGAAAAAGACAAGGTCGTCGTAGGAACACCTAATGTGAAGGACTCTAATGTTAGTATTGAGATAATTGAGCATTTCAAAGGCGAAAAAGTTGACAGTATGACATTCAAGGCAAAAGCCAGAACCAGGAGAAGATTCGGAAGTCGCAAAGAACTAACTAAACTTAAAATTCTTAAAATTAACTAATGGCACATACAAAGGCACAAGGAGCAGCAAATAGAACAGTAAATATTGTTGGTAAGAGACTTGGAATTAAAAAATACGCAGGTCAAGTAGTCCGTTCTGGTAATATCCTTGTAAGACAAAAAGGTACAAAATTTCACCCTGGAGTAAATACCAAAATGGGAAAAGATTTTACAATTTTTGCAACAGAGGAGGGAGTAGTCAGATTTAGAAATATGACTGGTTCACATAGGGCACAAAAATACATCGATGTGGTCATAGCAGAGACTAAAAAACCTACCAAAAAAGCTCCAGTGAGTACCAATAAAACCACAAAATAACATTGAATTGTCATATTCCCCATATTAGTAGATAATTGCTTTATTAAAGTGTAATATCGTGAATACTTTTTCACTAAATCGTGATAAAACAAACATTCGGCTTATTGTGGGTCTTGGTAATATTGGCGAAAAATACACTCACACAAGACATAATGCAGGCTTTCTATTTGTTGATTATCTAGTTCACTTCTTTATGAAGAGTAAAGGATTTGATTACGATACTCAAGAAAACAAAACCTACAAGGTTTATAATTTTGAGAAACTAAATCTAGTATGTATAAAGCCTTTATTACTAATGAATCGTTCAGGAGAAGCATTGTTGGAATACATAAAGTATAAAGATTATTCACTATCAGAAATCCTGGTTGTTCACGATGATCTTGATATTGGTTTAGGTAAATACAAATTACAACTCACTAAATCCCCTAAATTACACAACGGAATTTCATCAGTTGAGAATTCCTTGTCAGGAAAGGAGTTTTATAGACTCAGGGTCGGTGTTGAAAATAGAAAAGGCATACCAATACCTGGTCTATCCTATGTCTTAAAGAGTTTCTCGGAAGAAGAGTTTAAACAACTCGAAGATGTATTTAATGACATTGTTTGTAATGAATTTACTATTACTCCTATAGAGTAGCGTTTTCTATAAGATCTGGATCAAACAAGCCATCATTTATTTTATGGATTTTTTTATTAGTTCCGCCGAAGTTCCTGTTTCTTGTTGCGTAGTCTAGAATTGCTCTTTTGAAGTGCATGGCATCAAAGTCAGGGAAATATACGTTTGTGAAGTATAATTCGGCATAAGCAGACTCGTAAGCCATAATTCCGCTAGTTCTAATTTCTCCGGAAGTTCTAATGATTAAATCAGGTTCAGGAATATCGTAAGTATCGAGATAATTCTTGAAACTATTCTCATCGATTTCTTTCACTTTTTCCGCGATGATTTTGTTTATTGCTCTGACGATATCATCTCTACCATTGTAATCAAGACATAACTGAAAATTTAATGAATTAAATTCTTTTGTTTTCTCAGTAAAATCATTTAGTATCTTCATAATGTCTTTTGGTAGTCGATCTTTTCTACCTATGTGTCGAAATCGAATCCCCTCTTCAGTAAATTTACTCAGCCATTGAGAATAAGAATTGCGAATTATATTAAAAATTTCGTTAATTTCTCTTTCATCTCTACTCCAGTTTTCGGTAGAAAATGCCCAGAAACTCAGGTACTCTACACCAATTTCTCTACATTCATTAAAAATTTCATTTAAACGTTCAAATTTAACAGCTTTCCTATGTCCTACCCAGGGAAGCCAACCTTGTTCTCTAGCCCATCTGCGATTGCCGTCAGCAATAATTGCGACATGTTTAGGTATTTGATTCTCTCTATCAAGTTTTAGGATTTCGTTTGCTAAAATTTCTTTACTAAGATTGATGAAACTATTAGCTTCGTCAGCTAAAAATGACTTTTCTTTCTTGATCTTGAATTTCCCAAATTTTTCATTTGCTGATTGCCACTCAAAACTCATTCCTTTGATTTTAGCTGGGAAAAAACCTTTTTGACACCAATTTAGAAACTCATTAAGACAATTATCGTCTCCTTGTGCAAATATGACTAATCCGTCATCTCCCAATTTCTCAATATATCCCTTCAATTTAAGTTCATTTGCCAGATTTACAATTCTTCTGCGAAAATTTACACCTTGAATTCTGCCGAACAATGTTATTTTAATTTGTTGCATAATATTTCTTAATCAACCAAATATAAACTATAAAGATGTTATTATGTCACAAAACAAAATATAATAGTAAGAATAATCATACAGATATTGAGTAATCAATCTATAAAAGTTAAAAACTTTCTTCGAAATCAATTTTTATTGATTTTATTGTGCTGTATCTTAATTTCCCAATTAGCAGGATTTTTATATATAAAAATTCAACCGGTTTATAAACTAAGAAATAGCGTAAATAATCTTAACGAAGAGATAAATCATGAGCACATAGAGGAATGGTTGAAGTCGTACGCACTGGTTTCTACTATACACGTTCCTGCGAAGGGAGAAATGGACAATGATTCCTTACTCAATTCAGTAATTAACTTTAACAATTCCTTAGAAACTAATAATAAGAAATTATTTGTAAAATTACCTAAAATTAATGCAAGTAATTTTGAAAAATATAATCGTGAAATAGATCCACCTATTGAGTTTATAGGTAGCAAACGTATCCCTCAAGGAGAAAAACTTGTAAAGGAAAATGGTGAGAAATATATTCAATTTGAGACACATGTTAAGTTTGAAAATGAAATGTTATTTTCCATTGACGGAACAGAAAGCGTAAAAACGCCTATGAAGGTACTTTATGGTGTATTACCCAGAGGGCAGTTCAAAACAGAATTACAAAATGAATTGATAACTATACAGTCAAATAAAGAAACGATCACAGATTACTTTGATGAATCAGTAAGAAATTCAGATACTCTAAAAAAGCTGGAATACCAAGATATAAACATTAATTTTTATCAAGATGAACGAGTCGTTTCTGGTGAGATAAGTCTACGAGATGTGGCTTGTTCCAGTAATTATAATCTTAAATATGGATATCAAATTGATACAGATAAATACACGATCTATGATTTAACGGAACTTGAATTGAAGGACTGTAAAATAGCTCAATCTTTTTCACCACCTACTGAAACAAAAATGTTGACTTGTTCAGATTGCAAGTATGCTCCCGTAGATAAAACATATTTTCTTCCAAGTACATATGCTCCGAGTTTAGAAGCAACAAATTTACCCGGAGGAGGTTATTTATCAAGTGAAACAGTTTCTGCGCTTAGAAACATGGCTGATGAATTAAAGAAACAAGGTGTTAATGTATATGTCACCTCCGCTTTTAGATCTTACCAACAACAACAAGATACATTCAATTATTGGGTTAATAGAGAATTAGCGACTGGTTTAGATTTACAATCGGCAAGAGCTAAGGCAAATATATACTCGGCATTTCCGGGTCATTCTGAACACCAACTGGGAACAACACTTGATATCAGATGCGAAGATTGTAGTGCATTTTCGAAAGATGTCGCAGGCAATCCTGTTTATGAATTTTTAGAAAAGCATGCACACGAGTATGGTTTTGTGATTTCCTACCCTTCCGGTAAACAATATCTTACTGGATATACATATGAACCTTGGCATATAAGATACATAGGAGTAGGACTAGCTACAGAATTATTTAATAGGAACTATCAAAGTACTAATAACAAGGAGTATTTGACGAAGTTTCTTATAGAAAAAGCAATGTACTAACGATGTTTTGTTATAATCAAACCGGAAACATATAAATATTATGCAAGAAGTAAGAGATAAAATTAAAATTCTTGAACAAAGAATCAGTGATATTAAGAAGAAAAAAAACCCTGAGGACTTATTGACAAAATTAGAGGTTGTAAAAACTCAATCTACTCAGGAAAATCTTTGGAATAATCAAGAGAATGCACAGAAAGTAATGAAAATGATGAGTACTTTGGAAGGGGATTTGGAAATGCTAAATAAAAATGATCAGGAACTTGAGGAAATAAAACTAATGCTAGAAATGGTCGAGGATAAAGACAATACTCCAGGAGAACCGGACCCCGATATTTGGCAAGAGATTTTAGATATGTGCGATACACTTGATAAAAAGCTAGATAAAATCGAAATTACCACTTACTTACATGGTAAATACGATGAAAATGACGCCATTTTATCTATACATGCTGGTCAAGGTGGAACAGAGGCCAATGATTGGTCAGAAATGTTAATGCGTATGTATTTGAAGTATTTTCAAAAGCAAGGTTTTGAGACTGAAATCACAAATATGATAAAAGGCAATGAAGCCGGAATTGGAACAGTAACAATTGAGGCAAAAGGTAGATTCGCATATGGCTATTTAAAACATGAGCATGGAACACATAGATTGGTAAGGGTGTCACCTTTCAATGCTCAAGGTTTACGTCAAACGTCTTTTGCTTTAGTTGAGGTTATGCCGATAATTGAAGATGACTTCGAAGTCAATTTAAAGCCAGAAGACATCGAATTTACTGCTGTTCGTTCTTCTGGAGCAGGCGGTCAAAATGTAAACAAAGTTGCCACTGCTGTACGTATAACTCATATCCCTACAGGTATTGTAGTATCTTGTTCTGTAGAGAGAAGTCAGTTAAGGAATAAACTATCAGCGATGAATATGTTAAGGGGCAAACTTTTCCAAATCGAAATAGAAAGACAATCGAAAGAAAAAAATTCTCTTAAAGGAGAGCACAAAATTGCAGGTTGGGGTAATCAAATTAGAAACTATGTACTTCATCCATACAAGTTAGTTAAGGATCTTCGAACAAATGTTGAGAGTCAAAATCCTGAGTCAGTGTTAGATGGGGGATTAGAAGAATTTGTGGAAGCAGAAATAAAATTATAAATTTTTCCAATTTTTCTCGTAATCTGAGATCTTTTTTATTCTTCGTACATGTCTCTCTTCACCGGAAAAATCTGTATTTAACCAAGCTGTAATTATCGGAAAATCTTCATCCTCCTTAAAAGTCATATCATCTAGTACCAAAATATTTGTATCATCATCTTCTCTTGATTTTATAGCATGTTCAATGGACTCTGCATAGCCGGCTCTAACCCCCTTCACTTTATTGCATGCTACACAAACTCCTACACCCGATCCACATAAAATTATTCCTTTGGCATCCTCTTTAACTACAATTTCACCAAGCTTGAAAGCATAATCAGGGTAATCATCATCCGGATCGTATTCTTTTGCACCGAGATCAATAAACTCGATATTGGATAAATCTAAGAAATGTCTGAGTTTTTCCTTCTCGTCATAACCTCGATGATCTGCTGCGATATAAAGCATAGTGGGAAATTGCTATTTAATAATAAAATCTATTTTAACAGATATTTATTCTATTGTTAAAAATTGCCCAGGGATGATTAGTGCTTGACTACCATCAGCAAGAAATCCTACCGAGGAAGAATTTTTCTGAAGAATTTTCGTCCATTGAGATCCGTCCCCGTACACAGCTTCCGATATCTCCCAAAGTGTGTCGCCAAGCTTCACTTGATATGACCCTGTAGAAATATCACCTTCGACATAATCGGTTGCCCTCCATTTCCCAGTTTGGTTTATAAGTGCCTGAGTTTGAGTAGATTTTGCTTCTGCTGTAGTCTTTGTGGCATCATCTCGTCGTGTAGAGCTTCCACCTGCAATTTCCCCATCTTCATCTATAGTTTCGTCATCCGTACTGTCTTTGTCAGTGTTTTCATCTTCCTCACTATTTTCGTCATCATTTTCGGCTTCTTCATCCTCATCATCATTGTTTTCATCATTATCTTCTGCAACTTCCTGGTCATTCCTGTCGAAAACATCAGGTAAATTGATACTTACTCGGTCAGAAATCAATGGATAAACAATAAAACCAATTCCAGCTAAAATAAATACGGCTCCTAATAGTTTTAGTACCCAGGGTTTTATTCTAAGTTTAGAATTCTCCATGTCTTTAATAACAGATTTTTCGAACTCTTTTGGATCTTGTGTAACCTTCTTTGGGGTTGGAGCAGTTTTGGATGAAGTTTTCTGTTTAGCTTTTACAGAATTCTTTGCCATGATAATAAGATGAAAAGTAAAGTCTCGGGGCAGAAACTATATATTTTAATATATCCTAATTTTATTACTGTTTGCAAGTAAAGTGATACAAATTCTTAAGTAGTTGGTCTTTTCTTGCTAAAGGAAGCTGAAATTGCTAAAATCAAGGCTATTCATTTAGATATATAAATAATAATACACGATGGCAAATACAAGTTCTGCAAAAAAAGCGCTAAGAGTCAGTGCGAGAAGAAAAAAAGTAAATTCTATTACTAAAGATAATTACAGAACTGCAAAAAAAGCAGTTTTAAAAGCAGTCTCTAACAATAAACCGACTCAAGCAAAAAAACTTTTAGTAAAAGCATATAGTGCACTTGATACCGCATCAAAGAAAAAAACTCTTCATAAGAACACTGTATCTAGATATAAGTCTAGACTTGCAATACAAGTGAACAAAATCGCTAAATAATTGTTGGATAATATTAACTTTAAATTTAGTTATCTTTCAATTTGTCTCAGTTACTGGTACTATTTCATATTGACTATGTTTTATTATGAAAGTAACTAATTTCCCCATTACACCTGTAGTTTCTATTATCATTATTAAACTCCTTGGAATACTATTTGCATCCCTTGTATTTGGATTAAACTTTAAATTCGCTGGTTTCCTTTCTCTATTTGGTCTAGGCAATTTAGAAAATCAAAATGATATGATTTTGCTCTCTTCATACTCAGATTTGTTTATGTTTACATTCATCAGTCTAGTATTGGTAATTAGTCTCATGCTTCATGCAAAAGACGAAAAGAAACAAATTAGTAAAGCTGATTTGGATAAGTATTTAACTGCTCAACAAAAAAACACACTCAGAATTGCAAATAAATTATACGGTCATGCTCTATATTGGCTAATTTCAATTTGGATAAGTAATCTTTATGTTCTATTCAATACTCTTACTGGGAAAACCTATCTTTGGATATACATATTGATTTCAATGTTAACTCTATCACTTACATTGTATTTCTATTACGATCTTAAGCGGGAAATTCATCTCGCAAAGACAAAGGTTTTTAATAACGATTTATGAAAACAGAAAGCGTAAAAATTGAAATAACACTTAGATCTTTAATTATGATTTTATTGTTTTTGGTTGGAATTACAGCTTTGTGGGAGCTCAGACTAGTTTTTATTTTCCTTTTCTTCTCGTTTATTATTAACTCTGCACTCAGAGCGTATGTTGATTATTTCCAAACAAAGAGAATACCTAGGATTGTTTCGACATTATTCATATATTTAACCTTGTTCTTAATACTAAGTTTGATGACAGTGACTGTCTTTAGCGAAACTGTGGAACAATTCAAGAACCTAGTGCTATTAATGCCGCAGTTACTTACAAACATTCTCTCCGAATTATTTTTGGTTTTCCCATGGTTGAAAGATTTGATAGATTTACAAGAATTTAAAACTCAGTTCTTAGAGCAATTATCGAGTGCAGGAGGTATTTTCTCCTCCGGAATATCTAGTGCATATAATATTTTAAATTCAGCATTAACAACTCTTGGAGGTGTAGTCACCATTACAATGTTGTCAATCTATATGTTAGTAAGGAAGCAGGAAATTTATTCAAGTTTGATCAATTTCCTCCCAATTTCGAATAGACAAAAATCTAAGTACAACAAAAAACTTAAATTAGTAGAAGAAAAGCTTGGAGAATGGGTCCGAGCACAATTGTTCATGATGGGCTTCATTGGAGTATTAACATGGGTGGGACTTGTCACTCCGTCAATATTCTTCGATAGTTATCAAATGCATGAGTACGCTTTGCCAATATCTTTCATCGCAGCAATCTTAGAGGCAATCCCCACACTTGGTCCTATTGCCACGGCGATTATAGCAATAATCATAGCTTTAGGTTCTGGTTCTACTGTCGGAACTGTCATATTTATCATAATTCTTTTCTACTTAATCCAGCAATTAGAATCATCATTAATCTTCCCATCAGTTATGGCAAAAGTTGTTGGAGTTGATCCTATCGTCACAATTGTCAGCGTGACTGGAGCGTACATATTGTTCGGGATTATGGGTGCAATTTTTATTGTGCCACTTATCGCTGTCATGAGAATACTACTAGGAAATGAGATCAACAACATAGTTGAACAACATATGAGTGATAGTCCTGAGGAGGTTTAGGCTGTAAGTTTTTTTCCAGTTAATTTTTCATAAAGATCTCTCATCTCTGTTGCTTGTTCGAATTCTGTCATGTCTGCGTATACAAGCATTTGCGTATGAATCTCCTCAAGCAAATCCGTCCTTTGTTTTTTATCCAGAATCGTAAAACTTTCAGCTCTTTTATAGAAATTCTCATCTTGAACATTAGTTTTTGCATCTTCTTTTTTATCTTTACCAACTAATTGTGTACGAATTTCTTTTTGTATGCTTTTGGGTGTAATTCCATGCTCAATGTTATATTTATTTTGAATTCCCCTTCTTCTCCTTGTTTCTGAAATCGCGTAATGCATGCTGTCGGTGACTTTATCACTGTACATTATGACATTTCCTTCTTGGTGTCTTGCTGCTCTACCTATTATCTGTATCAGACTTGGTCCAGTTCTTAAGAATCCTTCTTTATCAGCGTCCAATATGGCAACTAGTGACACTTCAGGAAGATCTAAACCCTCTCTGAGTAGATTTACTCCAACTAAAACATCGAACTTTCCAAGGCGAAGATTTTTTAATATTTCTACTCTTTCTAGTGAGTCAACATCAGAATGAATATAAGAAACAGCGATATTTACATCTTTTAAATATGTGGTTAAATCTTCGGCCATACGCTTCGTAAGTGTTGTAACTAGCACTCTCTGCCCCTTTTTAATAGTGTCCTGAATTCGGATTAATAAATCATCAATCTGATTTTTAGTTTTGTAATCAGTCTTCAACACTTGCATATCTAAATAATTCCGCATCTTGATTGCAGATTTTAATTTATCGACATTCGAGCTCAAGTCAGGGTAAAGTTCGATCACAGGATCTAGTAATCCTGTCGGTCTTATAAGCTGTTCCACGTATCCTGCATAATTTTCAGGGAGTTCTGAAGAAGTTATCCATCTCGATGATTTTTTACTTAAATCCAATTCGAATTCTCTTGGTGTGGCAGAAACATAAACTACCTGATTAATTCTCTCATAGAATTCTTCAAGTTTAAGTGGACGATTATCCATAGCTGCCTGAAGTCTAAATCCATAATCTACTAAAACCTCTTTCCTAGCTTTATCTCCGTTATACATCCCTTTCACTTGAGGAAGAGTCATATGCGACTCGTCGACAAATAAGAGCCAATCGTCTGGGAAATAATCAAGCAATGTTGATGGTGGTGTGCCTTGCTTCCTGCTATCAATGTAGCGCGAGTAATTTTCTATACCAGAACAATAACCGAGCTGTTCTAACATTTCTATGTCATAGTTTACTCGTTCATTAAGTCTGTGAGCCTCTAAATCCTTCCCTTTTTCTTTCATAATTGCTACTTCTTTCTCCAGATCCTCTCGGATTTTGGGAATGACTAGTTTTAGTGACTCAAAGGGAGTAACGAAATGTTTTGCAGGAAATATTCTAAATTCTTGAAGTCGTTGAACAACCTCCCCAGTAATAGGATTGATTAATTTTAATGCTTCTATAACATCCCCAAAGTACTCTACTCTTAATGCAAAATTTTCGGATGCGAGAAAGACATCAAGGATGTCCCCTCTTATCCTAAATAAACCAGAATAGAAGTCATACTCACTTCTTTCGTATTGCATATCATTTAGATGAGTTAACAGTTTTGATCTTTGATATGATTCGCCTACTTTTAAGGTTCGACTCAAAGAAAGATAATCGTCAGGGTTTCCTAATCCATATATACATGATACAGAAGATACAATTATTGTGTGTTTACCGCTGAGTAAAGACTGAGTAGCTGAATTCCTGTATCTCTCTATAACTTCATTTAATGTTGACTCCTTAGCAATGTAGAGGTCTCGTCTTGGTATGTAGGCTTCCGGTTGATAGTAGTCATAATACGATACAAAATATTCTACCGCATTCTCCGGAAAAAATTCTTTGAATTCTGAGTAAAGTTGGGCTGCTAGAGTTTTATTGTGAGCAAGAACAAGTGTGGGTTTTTGAACATTTTGAATTAAATTAGCCATTGTGAATGTTTTCCCAGAGCCTGTAACTCCAATCAAAGTCTGGTGTTCAATACCTATTTCTAACCCCTTGGTCAGTATGTCAATTGCTTGCTGTTGGTCACCAGCAGGTTTGTAGTCCGAATGAAGTTTAAACATTTGATTCTTCTTTGACTAATTTTGCCATAAACTTTGAATAAAAGTGAAGATTGTGAATACTAGATAATCTATATCCACTTCCCTCGCCTATTTTTAATAAATACCTAAGATATGCTCTTGATGTAGTTTTGCATGTTAGGCAATCACAACTATTATCTAGTGGACCTTCATCAAATTCGTAACGTGAATTTAGTAAGTGTAAAACGGAATAATCTTCGTATTCTTTATCTCCTTGTGACTTTTCAACATAAATGTAGCCATGACGTGCATTTCTAGTAGGAAGTACTGTATCGAACAAATCCCAACCAACTGATATTGCAAATTTTAGATTATCAGGTGTTCCGACACCAAGTGCATATCTTAGCTTATTTTTTGGCATAGATTCTGCTAGGAATTGAAGTAGTTCTTTATAAAATCCACCCTGATGTGAATAGTCCCAGGTACGCTTTAATTGAAGCGGTAAACCTCCAAGTCCATAAATATCAAACCCAACCTCTACTAATGCTTCTAGGCTGATTTTTCTGTACTCAAAATTACTTCCTCCCTGAACTACTGCAGTTAGTAATGGTCTATTTAACAATGGGTTATCAAAATCTTTAGTCGAAAGATTATTTAATTCCAAGAACATTTTCTTTGATCTTTTTGCCCATTCTGTAGTACGTTCTACTGATTTTTTGATATCAGTAAGGCTTGCATTTTCCAAAACTGGTTCATCTAAAACAACTCTAATATCAGAACCGATATTTGCTTGAATTTGCTGTGATGTTTCCGGAGATAAAAATTTGTATAGTCCTGATTCATAATCAACAAAACTGCATCCTGCATCCGTAATTTTGTTTTTGACATTTGGTCTCCTCGAGATCAAAGAAAAAACTTGAAAACCACCGCTGTCAGTCAGGACCGGTTTAGTCCAGCCAGTAAATTTATGAAACCCTCCTAGTTTTACGATTTTATCACTGCCAATTTTTTGTTCAAGATGAAGAGTATTTGTAACGATTGCCTCGGTTCCAGTTGCTTCGAGATCTATGTAGCTCATATTACTAATAGTGCCATAAGTTGCATCTGGCATAAAAAGCGGAAATTTCAGCTCTCCATGACTAGTATGAATCTGACCACTTCTAACAACGGGATTATTTTTATTGAAAGTTATCATCAATTATTAATAAATCGATAAAGATCATCCCACTCAGACAATGTTAATTCACTAGCTCTGGCTTTCTCTTTTAAACCAAGCTTTAATAACCCTTGAATCACTTTTTCTTTACCATAGCTGTTGAGATTACTTGCTAGGATTTTACGAGGAGATGAAAATCCGATTCTTATCATTTTCCATAGCTCTGCCATGTCTTTATTCTTCGCTAAAATGTTTCTGAAAGTAATTATTTGTCCATCAACTTTCGGTTTCGGCGTAAAATATATTGAGGGTACGACTTTTGATAATTTGACATCAGAGTGAAGTGTTGCAAAATTACTCAAGATTGTATTTTTTGGTGCTCGTGCGGAGTATTCTTTTGCAACCTCCTTTTGAATGATTAGACTAATTTGTGCAGGTTTATGCGAATTCGTGAGTAGTACATAAATTATTCTTTTCGAAATATTGTATGGTAAAGAACCAATGACTTTATAGGGGCGTGATAAAGTAAGTTCTGAAAAATTTACTTTCAATACGTCCTGATGAACAATATTTACGTCTTTAGAGAACTTTTCTTTAAGAAAAGGAATTAAACTGTCATCTTTTTCAATTAAGATGAGATTACTCGTTTTTCTCCGAATTTCTTCTGTGACAAATCCCTTGCCAGGCCCAATCTCAATGACAAGATCATTCTCCTTAATTTCTAGGCTATCTACTAGTTCTTTAATATACTTTTGGTTATTTAAGAAATTTTGACCTAAGCTCCTTTTAAAGTGATGAAAATATTCGTCTTTAATCATTGTAAATATATTTTTTTACTGTTGCGATAAATTCCGGGGATACTCTGACAAATCGTTCAATACTTTTTTTCGATCCCAAATCACCATAAATAATCGTCAATTTAATATTTCCGGGATTTTGAATTATAGCCTTTTTGATCTCCAAAAGTCTAGATTTGTCCTTCTCTCTGGAGATATCGATACTAAGTTGGTTTTGTTTATCGATATCTCCTGCATCCGCAATGTCTTCAATTATAAGACTGAATTCATCATTCCTAAAATTTACTGATGAATGAATAAATACAGATCTGTTTTCAACAAGGAAACTATTTGCTTTTTCAAATACATCCGGGAAAACTACTGCACTGCCCTTTCCCTCCATGTCTTCTATATCAAGGAAAGCCATGGGTTTAGAGCCTTTTTTGGTATATATTTTTTTTACTTTTGAAATTAATACAATTATTTTGATTTTCGTACCTGATTTCATTTTCTGAGCTTGTCGAAGATCTGTAAATTTATTCAATAGAATTACATCTGAATATGCCTCTAGTGGATGCTTACTCAGATATATCCCTAATAATTCTTTCTCCCAGCCGGTTTTCTCTTTGTCTGTTTCTTGTGGTAATAATGGTAGTGGTGTAGCTGGCGTATCAGTATTTTCAGTTAAAGAAGCAAAAAGCATTGATTGACCTCCCTTTAATGCTTCTTCACTTCTTTGTGTTTTCGCGTAAACTATTGGAGCAATTTCAATAAGTTGAGTTCTTGAACCAAATTGATCAAGTGCTCCGACTTTAATTAGATTCTCTAAATCTTTTTTCGTTAGGCCATGAGTACCGACTTTGGAAATTAAATCATCTAAGTTTTTATACTCGCCTTTTTTGTGTCTTGTTTCAACTATGTTCTCGAGAGATTTGGTTGAGACACCTTTGACACCACCCAATCCAAAACGTATTTCTTTTTCACCTTCTATAATAAATTCTAGATTACTTTTATTGATGTCCGGCGGCAAAAGATTTATTTTCATATTCTTCGCCTCTTTTAGATCTCGCTCAAGTTTGTCGATTGAGTTGATGTCGGTTTCCATTAAGCCAGCTAAAAACTCCAGTGGATGATGAGTTTTCAAATATGCTGTTTGATAAGCAATCATGGAGTAACAAGCACTGTGTGATTTATTAAAACCATAATCAGCAAAAGGCTCTAGGTATGAAAATATTTTCTCTGCTGTTTTTTTATCTCTCTTGTTTTTTACAGCTCTTTCAAAAAATAATTCTTTCTCTTTGGCCATAACTTCAGGTTTTTTCTTACCCATTGCTCTTCTGAGCATATCAGCCTCCCCGAGTGAATAATTCGCAAAGTCAACGGCGATGTTTATCACCTGTTCTTGATATATTGCAAAACCGAAAGTGCTTTTTAATATTGGTTCAAGACTGGGGTGAATATAATCGATCTCTTGCTCACCTCTTTTCCGCAAAATATAATCCGGAATGTACTTCATGGGTCCTGGCCTATACGCAGCATTCAAAAAAACCAGGTCTTCGAACTCAGTTGGTTTCAAATCTCGAAGATATTTTTTCATACCTTCTGACTCAAATTGAAAAATTCCGGTTGTATCACCTTTTTGAAATAATTCGTAAGTTTTCTTATCTTCCAAACTAATTTCGGAAATATTTAAATCGATATTTTTAGTCTGTTTAATTTTCTTAAGAGTATTTTGTATGACAGTAAGATTAGACAAACCAAGAAAGTCAAATTTCATCAGTCCCAAATACTCTATATTGTGTCCTTCGACCTGTGTAATAAGTTTATCTCCACGTACTTCTTTTTGAATGGGCACATAGTCCGTGATAGATGTAGGAGTGACTAGATATCCACATGCATGTATCGATACGTGTCTTGCAATATTCTCGAGTTTCTCTACATATTTTGCTAATTCTTCAAGTTGTGAAGAACCTTTTATGATTTCATCAAATTCTTCGACTTCATCACGCATTCTTTGAATAGTATGTACCCTCCCAAATTTTACTATCACCATTTTTGACAGTCTATCTGCAATTTGTAGATCAATACCCATCACTCTAGCAACATCTCTTATTGCCGCTTTCGTTTTCAATCTTCCAAAAGTACCAATAAAACTTGTATTTTCATGCCCGTATTTCTCACTCATATAGTGGAATAGTTCATCTCTTCTATCATCTTGAAAGTCTATATCGAAATCAGGCGGAGAAGGCCTTTCGGGATTTAAAAATCTTTCAAAAATTAGACCGAATTTAAATGGATCCAAGTCTGTTATTCCTAAAATGTATGCAACCACACTTCCTGCCCCAGAACCTCTCCCTGGACCTACAAGAATGCCTTGATTTCTAGCCCATGTGACATAATCTTCAACCACCAAAAAGTAATCGTTATAGCCTTTATTATTTATGATTTCTAATTCGTAATCGATACGTACTTGGAGTTCTTCCGTCATTTCAGGATAACGACTTTTCACGGAATCGAATACTTTTTTACGTAACGATTCTTTTGTTTTTTCTGGTGTTAGCGAGACATCGTATTTTGGTTGAACTCGTTCAAATAGAATGTCATATTTTTCAACTGAATCTGCAATTTTTTGTGAATTTTCAAGTGCTTCCGGATAATCAGGAAATAGTTTAGCGAGCTGATCCTGACTTTTTATATAAAACTCTGTAGAAGAATATTGCCTTCTAGACGGATCTTCTAGTTTTTTACCATCACTTATGCACCATACAATTTCTTGAACCTTGTGGTCTTCTTTTTCAATATAATGTGTGTCACAAGTTGCTACATAAGGTAGCTTCAGTTTTGTTGCAATTTCGATTTGTTTTTCAACTAAATCTTCTGCTTCTTTTATTCCGTTACGCTGAAGTTCGATGTATACATCGTCAACACTATTCTGTAGAAATTTTATCCATTTAATTGCTTTTTGCTCATCTCCTGCCATTAAATATTGATTGAAATTACTTCCCAAACAGCCGCTTAGAGCTATCAATCCTTTCCCATACTTCTCAATTAATTCTCTGTCTGCACGAGGTTTATAGTAGAAACCCTCCATAAATGCATGGGATACTAACTTTAGGAGATTGTGATAACCTTCCTTGTTTTTTGCAAGTAAAGTAAGGTGGTATCGTTTATCATCAATTCCTGGAGTTTTATCGAATCTAGATCTTTCGGCTACATAGATTTCACAACCAATTATAGGTTTAATTCCTTGATAGTTACATTCTTGCCAAAATTCGAATGCGCCGTACATTACTCCATGATCAGTTAATGCGGCTGAATTCATTCCGTAAGATTTTACTTTCCCAACATAGGATGAGATCTTTGCAACTCCATCTAATAGAGAATATTCGGAATGTGCATGAAGATGAATAAAATTATGGCTCATAAAAAACTGCTGAGTATTTTAACGAATGGGTAAAAAAGTATACCTAATGAGATACTTTATAATCAAAAAATTCGAGTTAAATACTACTAGCTACTTTCAACATATTCTTTGAATGAAGTTCCCAGTTGTGTTGTCCATAGGCTCTTGATAATGCAGCAAAATCCCAGCCGTATTTAGCTGCATATTGTCTGGATACTTTTGGAACCAAATCTTTAAAAGCTACCTCAAAAGAAGGATATTTTTTACCATTTAGGTAACCGAAACAATTGTAGGAAAATGATTGTCGGCATGATCCTGATTCTATAGTCATTATTGCAAGTAATACACGATAATCAGCGTTGTTTTGATCTGCTAAATCTACAATGATTGTAGCGATCTCTTCATTTGCCACAGGAGATTTGACTCTTCTCAAGTAATTGAGAGTGCGATTTACCTTCTCTTCCAGCTGTTTTCTCCTAGCTTCGACTTTAGCTTGTTCTTCTTGAAATTGGTTAAGATTTTCTTGGGCTTCAATATACACTTCTCTTTCAGGTTTGGGTATATATGTTTTAGTGGAGGGAGAAGTAAAGTTGTAATTATATGATTGAAGATTCTCGGCATTTGCAGTATTTTTTTCCGGAATAAATGCAAAAGAAACGGTAGAAATCAAAATTGCAAATATTACGAAATAACGTCCAAGTATCGAAAGCCTTAAAGTTGTACTTCTATTAATATTCACTTAAATATTGTATAAGTCAAAACTCTTGTATTTCACGAAAATATTGCGATTTAACAATATATCAGATATGAAAATTGCTTGCAATTACATGAATAGTAATGAATAATGGATTGTTATCCCATTTTTAAAACTGAATTATGAAAGTTAATACAGCAGTTATAACAGCCGCCGGATTCGGCACAAGATTCCTTCCAATAGTAAAAGAAATCCCAAAAGAAATGTTACCGATTATTGATAAGCCTATTATTCAATATGTTGTTGAAGAATGTCTTGATGCTGGCCTAGAAAAAATAATTATAGTTGTTAGGCAAGGAAACAATGTTATTAATAACTATTTTAACAAATCTGTTCCGGAGGTGAGGGATTTGCTTGCGAGTGTTGGTAAAGAGCAGAGGTTCCAGGAAGTAGACAGATTGATGACATATAAGGGTATAGAGATTATTACTCAAAGAACTGATTTACCATATGGCAATGGTTCTCCTGTTTTAACTGCAAAACCATATTTAGAAGTAGGAAGACCTTTTATTGTTTTGTTTGCAGACGATTTAGTTCTTGCAAAAAGTAGAAGTGGCGCAGCCCAATTACTGGATTATTTTGAAGCAAATGATGTTGATGGGGTAATAGCCGCTCAAAAAGTACCTCTTGACAAGGTTAATAAGTATGGAATTATAAAAACAAAAGAAGAAATCGACGAAAAGCATGGTCAAGTTGATATCATTGTGGAAAAGCCCGAAACGGATAACACCCCAAGTGATTTAGCTACCTACGGAAGATATGTATTACCTTACAAAGTTTTGGATTATCTGTCGGAAGTGCATACTGGTATTGATGATGAGCTATGGCTCGCCGATGCAAATCATCAAGTAGCACAAAATGGAAAATTAATGTACAAAGTTGTTGATGGTGAATGGTATACAACAGGTGATCCTGTGAACTATTTTGAAGCACTTACGAGATTTTATTTAGCAAACGAACAATATAAGGACAAAGTTAAGTTACTGTTGGAAAACTGGAAGTAATTTAATCATTAAAGAAGTTTTTTAATTTCCTCTACAATACTTTGTGTTGCATCCAGCTTGATATAACTTTTAGCTTTCATTTTGGTTGTGTCAAGGTCCTTTCCAAATAAATCCTTGTTTCCATTAAATGCTTGAAGTACTTTATTGATTGCATTGTAGATTTCAATTGGAGGCATCTCATCATATTGTTCAATTACTAATCCTAAACCTAACTCCTCCAACATTCTTGCGTTTTTTAATTGTTCATTATTAGATGCCCAAGGGATAGGAATCAAAACACATAGTTTTCCATGGAGGAGAAACTCAGAGACTGCATTTGCACCTGCTCGAGACAGAATTATATCAGAGGAATTTAAATAATTTGCATATTCTTCAAAATATGCGTTCTCCTTAACTGTGTAACGGCTTGCAAGAATAGGTTCTAGGCTAGATTTTACTTCTATTGCTTTTCTATAATCGTTGGTTAGTGAAGAGTTGCCTGTTAAATGGATTACATTTGTTGTTTTTAATAAATCAGGAAGAATTTTCATTAATCTCCAATTGATTGTATTTGAACCTTGGTTCCCTCCCATGGCGAGTAGAACAGGAAAATCATTGTTAAAGTACTTAATAACATGAGCTTTAGGTAATACTTCTTCTCTTATTGGCAGGCCTGTATATACTGTTTTGTCTTTTGGAAAGTATTTGAGTGAATTTTCCCATGATACACATACAGTATCTGCAAAACGAGAAATTATTTTATTTGTAAGTCCAAGCACAACTGTTTGTTCGTGAGTTATTGTTTTTATTTTTATCATTTTAGCCATAAAGACCATTGCGAGGGCCAAATGTCCACCAAAGGAAACTACTACAGCTGGTTTATATTTAATTAGAATTTGTAACGATTTTAAAAATCCATAAGGTATTAAAATCAGATTTTGAATTGCCGGAAGCAGAGTTTTTAATGTATATTTCCTCCATAATTTACCTGCATTCAGAGTTATAAAGTGGGTATTAGTTTTCTGCACGATTTGATATTCCAAACTGACATTTTTGTTTCTTGTTTGAGAATATTTTGTTCCTATCCAGATAATATCATTGAAGCCTTGTTCTTTTAGCTTATTTAATACAGCAAGTGCCGGAGTAAGATGTCCTCCTATAATTGCAATCTTTTTATTTTGTTTTTCTTTTTCCATAGAATTTCTCTGTTAGCATTATAAATGAAATGTGCATCAATAGGTTAGAGATAATTACAATCATAAATATTTCAAGGAACAGTGATTGAGGAAAAAAATTGATTAAATAGGATGAATTTGGATCTAATAACCAATAATCATTTGAAAAAGTAACATCATGAGCGAAAGTAAATAGATAGTCAAAATTAAAAAACGTAATAAGTCCTGTAACTAGTATAGCCAGGATGTAAAGTTGGCTTTGTTTTTTTAGAAGTTTAAAATTAATATCGGATTTCTTATATTTAAAAAACCAAAGAACATAAGCTATTGATAGAATATAAACAAAATATAAAAATGTGATTATGTTTTTCACGTCGTATAAATGCAAAACATCTTCCTTTGAATAAAAATCAACATCCAGATCTACTGTGAGCGGAGATAAGTGCAGAACTAAGTTATCAATTTGGTGATTCACTTCTTCTTCATTGATGGATTTGTTTTCAAACTCATTATAAACACCGTAATCTTTGAATCTAAGCTGATAGTATCTAGGGCAACTGGAGAAAAATAATAATGGTGTCAACAGAAAAATAGTACCCAGGAATAGTGAAATTGCAAAAGTATTTAATCGAATATGGTATTTATCCATTTTTTAGGGTTAATCTTTGAAAGTTTTGAGTCTTTTTTCCCTCTTCGACTGCTTTTTATTTCTCTGACTCTGTTTTGAGGTCTTTGTTTGATATCTTTATTTGAACGGCTGATATTTAATAATAGTCCTATTGCTGTAAGATTTACTATGGTAGAACTTCCCCCATAGCTTATAAAAGGCAGCGTATTTCCATTAATGGGTATAAGTGCGACATTTGATGCTATGTGTAAAGTCGCTTGAATAGTGATCCAAATGGTGATGGAAGTGGCGAGTAAAAATCCAAGCTTATCTGGAGCTCTTTTTGCTATCACAAAACCTCTATAAAGTACAAAGAAGAATCCGGAGATCAAAATGATTGATCCAATAAAGCCGAACTCTTCAGCGAAAATCGCGAAGATAGTATCACTAAAAGCAGTGTCTCCAAGATAATGAAACTTTTGTCTTGACTCACCAAAGCCGACTCCCACAAGACCACCGGAAGATACTGCAACCAAAATTTGCTTGAGCTGGTATCCTGCTCCATAAGGGTCTTGTATAGTAGAGTTTACCCAGAAATCCTTCCAATTCACGAATCTTTCTAGACGATAAGAAGCTGTTTGAGTAGCAATCCCGAAAACTGACACAATTAATACAAAAATTGAGCCAGAGCCAAGTAAATGCATAATATCATTTCCGGCAATAAAGTATACAAGTACACTTGTAGCACCTAAGATGATTGTCGTATCAAGATCAGGTTCTAACAAAATAAGAAAAGAGACAACAGATAACAGAAGTAAAAATGGGAGGAGATCTTTTATAAAGTGATTTTTAATGTTTTCTTTGGTTATTCGACTGGATTCCTTTCTACTTGCGAGCCATGAGGAAAGATAAATCAAGAATACGAGTTTTGCAATTTCGGATGGTTGTATGTCAAAAAACCCTAGGTCAATCCAACGTTTGATAGGACTCCCAAAATTTATAAATAAAACCGTTATGAGTAAAAGGATAGAAATACCAAGAAGAATTGGTGCGAGTTTTGGTAAAATTCTGTAATTGATTCGATAAGCGACATATCCGGTGATCAATCCAATAATAATCCAAATAATCTGCCGTATAAAATAGTGCTGTGGTTCGAATCCTTGCTTCGTAGCTACAATAACACTTCCACTATAAACCATTACAGCGCCGAACGCAGTAAGTAAACTAACGGTTGAAAATAGTGGGAAATCAAGATGTTTGTTGACGGTTTTTTCTCTCCTGAAGGACAGCATTTTAGTTAAGTGCAATAATTAACTATAAATATACTATAATATCCTACCAAATATTGATTTCTTATGGTAACAATAGACCCGAATATAAATATTTCAGAGTTAGCACTAAAGTATCCTGAAGTTGTGGATTTCCTTATCTATGAGTATGGGTTTCATTGTATTGGTTGTTTTGTTTCAGAATTTGAAAATCTCGAGGAAGGTGCTAGCGTACATGGCATTATCGGTGAAGATTTTGATATTATGTTAAAACAAATCGAGGAGATTATTAATCAGGAAACTCAAAAATCTGACTCTTCCGGTTCCTCATAAGCTGCCTTTATTTCTTTGATTTTAAGCTCGATCGATGTAAGTTCCTTTTTGATTTCGACAGCCAGTTGCGAAGCTTCCTCATACTTTTTTACAGCTTCGTCAAGATCTAAGTCCTCTTGATTTGTAAAAAAGTTGCTTAGTTTTTCAAGTTTATTGATTTTGTCTTGAATACTCACTTTTTTAGTTGCCATCAGAATGAAATTTGAAAAATAATGTAATTAAATAACTTTAGTATTAATGTTACCATCACGTACTTTTAGTATTAGCTTGTCATTTAGTTTGGTATGTCTCACGCTTGAAATAATTTCTCCATTTTGATTTCTAATTATCGAATATCCCTTTTGGATAATTTTTTCAGGATTTAGATTATCAATGGTACTAAACAAATGATTAACTTTGTTAATTAATTGATTTATTTTGTATCCAAAGTTAGATAATTCATAATTACTTTTATTTACAATGTTTTGATAGTTTGAGATTTTTCGATAAATTCGGGATTCAACATCCATGTCGTAACTTTTGACTTCGGAGTTATAGTAATTGAGAATTAGTAAAACTCTATCGTGAAATTTTAAACCCGAGAGTTGTCTTTTTTTGAAGTTGATGATTTCCAGAATCTTCTGATAAATCTGGTCTGCCTGAAACTCAATACTTTTTATGAAGTTAGTGTTATTCACAACCAGATAATATGCTACTTGTGAAGGTGTGGAAGCTCTAACGTCAGATACTAATTCAGCAATTGATTCGTCTTTTTCATGTCCTACTGCGACCAAAGTGGGGATTTTGCTCCCAAAAATTGCCTTTGCAATCTGTTCGTCATTGAAGGAACTTAAATCTTCTAGGCTTCCTCCGCCACGTATCATCACAATACAATCATAGTTCTTGGTTTGAGCATTCTTAAGAGACTTTATTATTTCATCAACCGAATGTTTGCCTTGAACTGACACTGGGTAGAATTCGATATTAAGTCCAATGTTATTTTCTTTCAGAATTTTAAGGAAATCACTTTCCGCGGCAGAGTTTTTCGCTGTTATCAGTGCAATGTTTCTAATTAGTTCAGGTAGAGGTCTTTTACGTGAGTGATCGAATAATCCCTCTTTTTCTAATTTATCTTTTAGTATTTCAAGAGCTTTAGCAAGTGCACCTGCACCAATAGGTAGAATTTTATATGTAGAAACGCTGAATTTGCCATATGGAGAATATAATTGTGGCATACCCCAGATTGCTACCTCCATACCAATCTCAACCATGTTTATTCCCTCAATACGGGGAGCATATCCACTAACATTTAAAATTGCTTGTTTGTTTTTATCTTTAAGGACAAGGTTTACGCCACCTCGTTTTGATATGTTAAGCTCTGTAATTTCTCCTTCTACTATCACTTCGCCGATTGACTGAAGTTGTAGGTTTATCAACTCGTTGAATTGATCTACGCTGACTCTAATTTCCTCAGAAAATAAGCTTTGTTGTAACATACTTGTAATATGAATAGTTTTTATTATAAGCTAGGGTTACTTTTATTTGAAAGTACTTTTCTCACATTAGTTTTTAATTATACTCCATGACAATTGAAGAAAAACTGAAATTAGTGATTGAAGGTTTCACAACTTTGAACGTAGAGCAACATTACAAAGATAATGCATTAGCTCATATTAAAAAATGGCTTTCAGAAGAAGAGTTTATTGATTACCAACCGCAGATAGAATATTTAATTGAGACAAAGAAATGGGACTTACTCTTGGATGCTTTTTATCAAGTTATACCCTTCGGAACTGCTGGTAGAAGAGGTCCTGTTGGTGTCGGACCAAACAGAATTAATATTTGGACAATTCAATCATCAACTCAAGGTCACAGTCAATATTTATTAAAGCAATTTGGTGAAGAAGCGAAAACTCGAGGAGTTGTTGTTGCATATGACGTAAGAGCTTATCTGAAAGAAGGTGAATACGATGACAAAAGACCAAATCCTGTAAAAGGATTAAGTTGTAAAGATTTAGCCAAGAAAGCTGCAGAGGTATATTGTGCAAATGGTATAAAAGTTTACCTATTTAGCGACTACACCCCTACTCCGGAGCTATCATTTATGGTCAGAAATCTAAATGCAGTCTCCGGAAATATGATCAGTGCAAGTCATAATCCTCCAGAGCATAATGGTCAGAAGGTGCTAAACGAAACCGGTGGACAATTAATTCCTCCTTATGATCAAGAACTAGTAGATACGGTTGTAAATGAAGTTAAGGAAATCAAGTCAATCGATTTCCAAGATGCTTTAAATGAAAATCTTATAGTCTATGTTTCCGAAGAAGATCATACGAAATATCTAGATGCGACTAAAGAAATTTCAGTAAATGATAAATATCGAAGTGTAAAAATATTTTTCAGTCCATTCCATGGAACATCGTACAGAACTATCCCACAAGTATTTCGTGAATTAGGATTCCAAATCACCTCTGATAATATTTCTAGTGAACCAGATCCGAAATTTTCTAGTATAACTTTCAATATTCCTAATCCTGAAGTCCAAGAGTCTTTCATAAATTTAATTCCATCCGCGGAAGGTAGTAGTTCCGATATAATACTGGCCGCTGATCCTGATGCAGATAGAATTGGTTTAATGTCAAAAGAGAAGGATAAGTGGAAGTTTTTCACTGGCAATGAAATCGGAATACTAATCACCGAGTATCTACTCTCTGAGCTTAAAACAAACAATGAATTAAAAACAACAAATATAATATTAAAAACTGTAGTTACCTCAAATTTGATTACTGTTTTAGCGGAGAAATACGGAGTAAAGATAACAGGTGATCTGCTAGTCGGGTTTAAATATATTGGGGAGATAATGGATGATTTAGAAGTATCGGGGAAGATCTCCGATTTCTTACTTGGGATGGAAGAGAGCCATGGTTATACAGCTGGAAACTATATCCGCGAAAAAGACGCTCTGGTTGCAGGGATATTAGTTAGTGAACTGGCTTCTAAGCTTAAAAATGAAGGAAAAACATTAGGTGAACATCTTGATAGAATCTATGAAGAGTACGGGTACTTTCTCAATTATCTTACAGAAATAAGACTTCCGGGTGCGGAAGGCATGTCTTCTATCGCTAAAATACAGACACATTTAAGAGAAGATAGACCAATCAATATTGGCGGATTTGAAGTCGAAAAATTCACTGATAGGTGGGACGGTGATTCTTTTGTTTCTCCTACCGACAAGGATTCTAGAAACGTTTTAATACTTAATTTTAAGACCGACGATGACTATCATCAGTTACAGGCTATCATCAGACCTTCTGGAACAGAACCAAAATTGAAAACATATTTTGAAATTGGTGTAAAGGCAAATCCGAATAAGTCACTTGAAGAATTGAAAACAATGGCTAATGCCATGCGTGAAAGATTAGAGAAAGCAGTTTTGAAATATTGTTACAAAATCATCGGTATAGATTTTCCGGATAGAGGGTTCTTACTATTCTGGCAACTTCCGGCTTGGGATAAATTAAAATATTTTGAAATAGAACCTAAAATAGCAGACTTAAAACTCATTCAAGATCCATTTAGAAGGAAATCCGAATTAGATAAATTATTGGCTTTTCTAGGTGCAGATCCGGTAAAGAAAGTCGACCGTGCTTTCATCGCACAATACCAGAAAAGTATCACAGAATTCTTGGAACTTAACCAATGATTTGTATATTGTAAATTTACAAAATACAGAAACTTGGAATGGTGCCTAGTGACGTGTGCGATATAATTACTCATATTAAAAATACAAATTGAATAAATTTTCTGAAGAATACGACAGGTTAAATAAAGAGCAAAAAGAAGCTGTCGATACAATTGAGGGTCCTGTAATGGTCATTGCCGGTCCCGGAACAGGAAAAACCCAAACTTTAGCACTTCGGATTGCAAATATTTTAAAGATTACACAAGTAAACCCATCGAATATCCTATGTCTCACGTTCACAGATAATGGAGCTGTAGAAATGCTTTCTAGACTTACTTCGTTTATAGGTCCTGATGCATATAAAGTAAAAATCAACACTTTTCACTCTTTTTGTGAGTATATAATGCAAAGTAATCTTGAAAAATTCCCTCAACTCGCTGACAATTCGCAAAGTATTGATGAAACAGATAAATACAGAATCATATTGGATATTCTTTCACGACTACCAGTTAAAGATCCGTTGAGAAATATTCGCAATGAGGGTCAATATGCAAGAGACATCGTTCAGAGCATCTCCAAATTAAAAAAAGAAGGTGTTACCGTAGAAGATCTCAGGATTATTATTGACAAAGAAAAAGCGTATTTTGAAAAAACAAAAGAGTCATATGAAGAATTTCTAAAGTTAAGATCAAATACTATCAAGGCTGAGGATGTCGAGAAATTACGAATGAATCTCGAGATGAAGGCTGATACAAATAATATCTATACTAAAGGTGTGAAAGAGATAATAGAGGAGTATTCTGTCGAAAACAGGAATGAATTAAAGGACGGAATTAAAAAGATATATAAGCGACTTAGCAGTGCGAACTATTTCGAAAAACTAGTCTCTTTGCTGAGTGTGTTTGAAAAATATCAAGATGCACTTCGTGAAAAGAGTATGTATGATTACGAAGACATGATTATGTTCGTTTTAGAGAAGTTGACTCAAGACGAAGAATTACTAGTCTCGCTTCAAGAACAATTTCAATACATTTTAATCGATGAATATCAAGATACTAATTCTGCACAGAATGAGCTGGTTTATCTATTGAGTTCGTATTTTGAAAATCCAAATCTGTTTGTGGTTGGGGATGATGATCAATCGATCTTCAAGTTTCAAGGGGCGTCTCTCGAAAATATACTTCAATTCACAAAAAAATTTAAAGAGGCGAAGATAGTAACACTTCGAAATAATTATCGTAGTCAATCGAATGTCCTAAAGGCATCAAGAAATATTATCACTAAGTCCGAGAACCGTCTTGAAGATGAATTTGAAGGGGTGAATAAGGATTTGGTATCCATGTCAAATTTTGAGGCTCTTAAACTTCAATTAAAAGTATATCCAAATGTCGAACTAGAGGCTGATTACATAGCGAAGTCGATACTTGAACTTTTAAAAGATAATGATCCAAAAGATATCGCGGTAATCTTGAGTACGAATCAAGAGATGGATTTGTACTCCGAGACTTTTACAAGGTATAAAATCCCCCACTACGTATCAAAAACTGGGGGCCTATTAAAATCTGAACATATTAACAATTTCCTTCTCATATTGGAGTATATAGATGACCCATTAAATGATGAACTTCTGGCAAGAATTTTATATATGCCTTATTGGGATTTTAATAACCTAGATTTATTTAAACTTTTTAGACATTGTTCTCAAAATAAAAAGGATTATGTTAAATGCATCTTAAGTGAATATGAACTTATCGAAGCAGGTATCGAAAATCCACAAACTTTCTTGGAATTTGGTAAGTTATTGTCAGGTTTTCAAACCAAATATCAGAATTTACATCCAGCACAATTATTGCCGGTGTTACTCGATGAATCTGGAATTTTGAAATATTTACTAGATCAAACGGGGAATTATCAAGAATTAGTGAAATTCAATAATCTTTATACTTTTTTAAAAAATCATATTCGATTGGATAAGAACTTTAATATCAAGAATTATCTTGATAGTGTAAGAATTGCGAAGGATTTTGATATTGAATTAATGTCTGAGAGAAATCTATTTGATGACTCAAGAGTAAGCGTATTAACCGTATATAAATCAAAAGGTTTGGAATTCAAACATGTTTTTATCCCAAAATTGACAGAGGGTGAGTGGGAAAAGAAAAAAGGCTCAGAGAGGATCAAATTACCTCGAAGTATAAATAAAGAGGATTATTCTACAAATGATCTTGATGAAAAGATTAGAGTATTTTTCGTAGCTTTGACTCGTGCTAAAGAGCAGGTTTATCTATCATTTCCCACGTATTCCGAGAGTGGGAAAGAAAATCGCCCGAGTATGTTTACGAGCTCGATAGATGAAGACCTAATAGACAAAATTGAAGTGAAAGTAGATGAAAAAATACATAAAGATCTCATCATTTCTAATCTGAGTACAAATCAGAATATTACATTTACAACTTCAGGAGAACTATATTTAAAAAAATTACTCGATAACTTTGTACTTAGTCCGACCACTTTTAACAATTACCGAAATTGTCCGCACTGCTTCTTTTTGAAAAATATATTACACATTCCGGAGGCTATGAGCATTAATCTCGCCTATGGTAATGCTGTTCATGCAACATTAAAGAATTATCTTAATAAACTAAAGCGGACAAAGAACATTCCTAGTTTTGATTTTGTACAAGATAATTTCAAATCATCACTTTATAAACAATTCCTCAACGAGAGGGATGTTGAGGATTTGATAACTTTGGGAAGCAAAAACCTCAGTGAATTCTATAAGTCCGAATTAATTAAAATCAAAGAAACCTCCCTTCCTGAGATTAACCTTGGGACATATGAAATCAGAATAAATGATGTGCCTGTAAAAGGAATGATTGATAGAATTGATTTTGTTGATGAATTACGAGGTGTTGTTGATGTAGTTGATTATAAGACCGGAACAGCTACCTCGGATCGTATAAGCATAAAGGGAAGAGGTGAGTATTATGTGCAATTATTGTTTTATAAATTATTAATTCAGAATTTCCCGAAATATAAGTGGATTGTAAATTCCGGAAAGATTGTGTATGTTGACCTTGATAATACAAATCAGTCTCAAGGTGAGAAAGAATTTGATCTTCCTGAGAAAGATATTGAATGGTTGAAAGTAGAGATAAAAAATACATATCAATCTATCATGAATCTAGAATTCTCTAGGAAAAATACCAAAAATTGTTATAATCAAAAGCTTCATAATATAAATTTTGTTTTTTAAAAATGAAAAAAGATCCTGTACTTGTACAATTTGACTTTGATGAAAATTACGCAACAGTAGTTGATTTAATATGTTTCAATCTAGGGATTGATAGTGGGAAATACTTTAGAAATAATACTGATGCCGAGAAGTATTTAATGATTATGAGTAGAGAAAAGAATTTTCCGGATATTGTCTTGATATCTAGCTACCTTGGGAAAAGTAGTCTCGATGGAAAAAGTCTAGCTGAAAAAATTAGAAAAATTAGTCCGGACACGAAAATCATAGCTTACACCGCAGATGATGAAGCCGATTGGGGTGATTTTTTAGCAATTAAGTCCTCGGATGGTCAGGAACATTCATTGATTGCAATTTTGTCGAAATTGACCGGTAAAGAATTCAACTTCGATAATTCAAAGCTTAAAACAGCTTCTTCTGATTAATAATAACTTCCTTGAGTTCAAAATTCTCAAAGATTGAAGTCCCAAATAATATTTCGTTGGCTTCACTGTCTTTTATTGAATTGTGAAAGATCTCAACATCTTTAAATACATTGGTTTTGCCTATATCGCTAATTTCTATCCATTTCAATTTCCCTTCTTTTGACTCTTTCACAAAGTTGTCATTTACATAAAGTCGAAAAATAAACAGAATTATTTGATAATTGTCGAAGCCGGTATTGTAAATTAGTGCCTTTAATTCAGGGTTTGAATTACTAATTCCTGTTTCTTCGTAAACCTCTCTTATACTAGCATTTTTTATATCCTCTCCTGGCTCGACATGGCCTCCTATAGGGTAAAATATCGGAGTACTTTTTCCATGTTCATCTTCTATTGATTTCTCGATCAATAAAAGTTTATCTTGATGATAAACGAAAACTACGACTCTGGGTAATATGAAATATTTTGATCTGTCTTTTCGCATAATTATTAAATAACAAGGAAAGGTATCTCCATTTCGTCCGGACTCATTCCTCCATGAGTGCCTTTGTTATTGTGTAACGGTAGTTGAGGATGATCCCAAAAAACTGTTGTCCCGGGCTTTGTGATAATCATAAGATCTCCAATATGGTCTAAATATTTTTTACTAGGTTTCGAAGTTCCATAAAGTTTAGATTTGATCGCTTCATCTTTCGTGAGAACGAATGCTCTATCTCTTAATAATTCAGTAATTTTATCCTTCGCAGCATTAACGAATTCTTCTTTTAAATATAAATAATAGTGTCTAATTGAACCGTCGCTTATTAATTTAAAACCGTCCGAATTAGTTCTAACCCAATCTTCTAATTCAGGAATTTCTATATTCAGCATTATTGTTTTGTTCTTATCATATTGTGTGTGACCATGATCTGCAGTGATTAATAATAGAGTATCCTCGGATTTATTTTCTATAAGGTTTTCGTATATGTCATCTAGTGTTTTGTCTGTCAAGTCTCCTATTTCCGGACTATGAGGACCATATATGTGTGAATACTTATCAATATCATCAAAGTATACGTAGAAATAGTTTTTATTCTTAGTGTTATCAATATTATCTTTAACATATTTAAGACCTTCTGCTAGATTTGCAAAACCATAAATATTTCGAATCTTTGAGATCCTTTTATTGTAGATACTTTTAGCATATGTATTCAAAATGACAAGGTGTGAGTCAACATCATGTTGATATAGCCTTTCGTAAAAGTTACCTTTGTTCAGAATAAATTTAAAATCCTCAGTTTTTAATTCACCTTTGTATTGATAAGGCTCTGTATATACAAATGGTAGTGGTCTTACGAGGCCTTCTAATGCTGGAACAAAATAACTCCAACCAATAACGCCCGTATCAAGCGAAGTAAGTCCCGTGTTCATGCATGTAACGCAGTTGGCAGTTGTGGATGGGAAAATTGCAGTGAGTTTAGAGATTATTCCATGTTTGTTAATATGCTTTAATACTGGGTGTATAGCTATCTTTTTTTCAATGAGATTCCATCCCATGGCATCCACTAATATTACAATAATATTCCTATACTTCGAAAAATCAGTGGGGAGTGTGTCAGAAGGCAGTAAAGTACCGTTAGAACTGCTTGTGAGAATTTTCTCAACAGTTGAGGGAATATTTCCAAAACAATATGATTCATAGAGAGGTCTCCTAAATCCTTCCTCTACAAAACTTGAATTTACTGCTTTGATTGATTTGTGGTTTACCATAAATTTGTAAAACAGAATTGATTATATAGCGAAAAATAAAATTATAATATAGAACTTTGTATTAATAGTTTGTCTAGACTATTCTCGTTGCTGAGATAAAATTTATCCACTCCTTATAACCGGTATTTCCTGCCATCTCGTAGTATATCTAGGTGAGCGAAGTGCCTGTTCTTTGATTGGGTTCAAAAAGATCATTTGATTTGCAAATTTCACCGTATCTTTTCCCCAGATAGAGTTGAGTTTATCGAAAGACTTCATAAGAATGGTCTGTTTTATCTCTTCTTTGGGATTTGATGTAGTAAAAATATTTTGTTGGTATTCACCTTTATTGTAGAAGTTTTCAAGAAATACCCCTGCCCTTTTGTATTTGTGGCCTGGACGAAAAATAATCTTTAACCCTTCAAGTGCCTTTTTTGTCAATATTGGTGTGTAATCGGTGGGTGTCTGAAGTTTGATAAGGTGTGAGTTGGAGTATCGTCCTTCCGGAGTAAATCTATCGGTTGTAAGGAAAACCCAAATTCTAGACGTTACCGAACCCTGTGCCCTTAGGGTTCTGGATGCACTATCTGTAAATCTCGCAACTGCCTGAGCAACTTGATTGTATTCGGTGTATGCTTTCTTGAACGTACGGCTACAGAGTATGCCTTTTTTCGAGCTACGATGTGGGTTGATTGGGTAACATCGGATACTATGGAGTTCGAGCCAAGTTCGCTCCAACATAACTCCATATTCTTGTCGAAGTAGATGTCTATCAGCTTGTAGGAGACTTGGGATGTCTGCGATATCAAATATTCTTAATCTTCTGGCGATACGCCCTCCTATTCCCCAAATATCATCAATATCGAGATGTTCTAAATATTTAATATGTCTGTAATTGGTAATGTCTTCTATCAGATAAACTCCATCATTTTCAATAAATTTCTTAGCGATTTTGTTGGCTAATTTGGCAAGTGTTTTGGTATTTGCTAGCCCAATCGAAATCGGAATACCTGTCCAGCGATAAATCGTCTCTTTCATTTCTATGCAGTTGCGAAGCATTCTCTGTGGTGACGTTATGGGAATTCGTAGAAATGCTTCATCTATTGAATATATTTCAATTTCCTGACAAAACTCGTGGAGTGAACGAAACACTCTTTCGGACATATCCTGATAAAGTGTGAAATTTGCGGAACGCACAGCGACGTTGTTCTCGATAAAGCGATCTTTCCACTCAAACAAAGGAGCTCCCATAGGGACTCCCATTGCTTTCAATTCGTTTGATCTGGCTATGACACATCCGTCGTTATTTGATAAGACTGCAGTGGGACGGTTGCGAAGTGTTGGGTCAAAGACTCTCTCGCAAGAAACGTAGAAATTATTGCAGTCGACGATACCATAGATATCCGAAGACATCAGAGTTCATGAATATTGTAGGCAACTATTCCCCATATCTCGAAGTCGTTCTCTGGCGTGATACGATAAAGTGTGGATCTAGTATTCCAGGGTGTCAGATATGTGATGTGCTTGGAAGTTAGGATTTTTTTTATTAATAATTCACCATCTAGGCTCACGACAACGATTGATTTATCTGTAATAGGCAACGAACGATCAACAATAAGTAAATCTCCTCTGTGGATTCCCCATTTCCTCAGATCATCATCCCCTGCTTTCATGAAAAATGTGCTGGAAGGCTTTTTAATAAGATATGATTGAATATCAAGTTTCAAATCCGATTCGTTTCGAATAGGAGTCGAAAAAGCTACTGTAGAAAATCCTGAATCTTTTCGAGCCTCGTTTTTCTGTTCTTCGTACAATCTGGTAGAACGAAAGTCTTCCTGATAGTCTAGAAATGTTGTTTCGGGTGCGTAGATATTATTCTGCATGTTTCGTTGAGAAGTTAGGGTTATCTAAAACTGCTACGACTTTGCCGTAAATATCCGTATCACCTAGAGACGATGCATCTAGATAGAATGGTTTGTGTCGTGGATTGGTTGATTCTGGGTAAAGTACCACAATATTTCGGTCTTTTTTTATCGTTTTGATAGTTGCACAGTTATCGATAATGGCTAAAACAACATCTCCATTTTTGATATCGACATTCTTGGCAATGACTGCATACTTACCATCCTCGAGTGTGCCGCCATCGACTTCACGCATATTCATGGAGTCTCCTTTTATCATAAGGGCGAAAACGTCTTTTGTAACCGGAAGAAGACTGCGGTTAATACGTAGATAGCCAAGTTGTTGTTCCTGTGCTATCACCATGGGAGCTCCTGCATTTGCATAACCAAGTATATTGACGTCTATGAACATCTGTCCTGAGCGTGTCTCTTGTAGAGTTATACCTCTAGATGACGACGATCTATTTATAAGACCCTTTTTCTCGAGTGCTTGCAGGTGTTTAACTACTGCTCTACGGGTGATTCCTAAAGCCCTTTCCATCTCTGTGAGTGTAGGTGCTTGACCAGTTTCGATAATGAAAGACTTTATAAGTGATAATATTTCGTTTTGTCTTGTGGTTATAGTATGTGTCATCTTGGCATACTTAATATATTTAATATGGTATACAAGGTATACAGAAATGTCAAGTGAATTTTATAAGTAATCTCGTTTTTTAAAATGAACTTGAAATAAAGTGTAAATCTAAACAATTCAGATAATTGTATAGATTAATAATTTATTGCTAAAATATTCTTAAGTTTATTTATTATAATTTCACAATATGGAAGGTAAAGGAGGTGTAAACCTAAACGAGGAATGGGAAACACAGAATGTAATACGCGGTGCCGGAAGAATAGCACCAATAAGTGAAGCTCAATGGAAACTAGAGAATAGAATAGCCGCCGTATCAGATAAAGAGTGGGATGATGACCCCGAAGAGGCATATGGCAAAGCAGTAGTAGGTGATTTAGACCCTTAATTTAATTACAAAAATAAACAATGAAAGAGGAAGAAGCAAAACCATATAATGATGGTTTTCTTAAAGTAAACGATAAACATAAAATTTATTATCACCAATACGGCAATCCTGAAGGAGAAGTAGTTCTTCAAATACATGGTGGCCCAGGATCAAGCTCAAAACCCAAGC
>OEIV010000176.1_pt1 | contig 40821 bp, 25 predicted proteins | sample 1539231 | NCBI WGS metagenome assembly OEIV01 (sample SAMN03794762, study PRJEB22550) | activated sludge metagenome | feature: wastewater treatment plant; material: activated sludge; isolation source: Wastewater treatment plant of a petroleum refinery complex | place: Argentina: Buenos Aires ... | reverse complement strand
ATCGAGTCCACGGCCTTGATGCCCGTCTGCATCGGCTCGTGCACCGGCTGACGCTCCGCGATGCCCGGCGCGATGATGTCGACCTTCCGGAACTCCGTCGCGTTGATCGGGCCCTTGTCGTCCAGCGGCCGCCCCAGCGGGTCCACCACGCGGCCCAACAGCGCCTCGCCGACCGGCACCTCGAGCAGGCGGCCGGTCGACTTGACCATGTCGCCTTCCTTCACCGCCAGGTAGTCGCCGTAGATGACCGCGCCGACGGTGTCGAGCTCCAGGTTGAATACCTGGCCCATCACCGCGCCGTCCGAGGTCTGAAACTCAAGAAGCTCGCCCGCCATCGCGTTCGAAAGGCCGTACACGCGGGCGATGCCGTCGCCGACCTCCACCACGCGCCCGACCTCGGACACTTCAAGCTCGGCGGAATACTGCTCGATCTCACGCTTGATGACGCTCGCGATCTCGTCGGTCTTGATCTTCACGTGTCACTCCGATGGGTCGGCGACGCCCGCAAGGACGCCAAGCTCTTCAACTGGGACCAGGATACCGGACAAACCCCGATCGGTCCCGGGCCGCAAAGGCCCGCCGAGGGGGAGTCAAGGTTAGCGGGGTTCGGCCCGGTTTTCTCGCCCCCACGCCAGCGCCGATGGCCCGCGCTCATCGCCCCTCCACGCCCGCCCCGTCGCGGCGAGACGGACCAGTCTTCAGGTCCGTGCCTCGGTACGTCGGCTCTCCGTGCCGACATCCACTCCCCCACCCGCTCTTCTCCTCTTCTTCTCTGCTCTTCCTCTTCCTCTTCCTCTTCCTCTTCCTCTTCCTCTCCGCGTGGCGTGGCCAAGCTCGGGCTTGCGGGCTCGGCCACGTCCCAGATTCGCTTCGTCACTTCTTCTCCGCCGGCTTGGCGGGCACGACCGGCGGCTTCTTGGTGAACTCGCGGATCTTCTCCGCGAATCCGGGGAGCAGGTCGTTGGGGATCGGCACCGTCAGGTTGTAGTGCGCGATCTTCCACTCCTCGCCGTCGCGCAGCGCCACGCCCGAACCGCGGCACTCGCCGAACTTCGCGTTGTCCAGCACCTCGTCGAACCACGCCACGCTCCCGTCGTGCGACAGCATCACGTGCCGCTCGCGCGGCAGGTACGTCCAGCCGCGCCCCTGGTCGAAGTACGGCTTGGCGAACGCCCTGAACTCTTCGAGCGTCCATCGCTCGGTCGCGTCGGTTCCGAGGAACACCGCGTCGCTGGTCATGTGCCCGAAGTAGCGCACGCCGTCGGCCCGCGACGCCGCGTCGTGCCAGTCGTCGAGCATCGCCTCGACCGCCTTGGGACCGAGCGGGGGCCTTTCGCCGCGCGTGCCGGCCGCGAGCATCGAAAGCCCCGCGATCGAGAGTGCGGCGATCACCAGCGACGCGCGACGTGTGGACGTTGGCATGATTCGGCTCCTTTGCTGCATGATACCGGCACCGGAAGATTCAACTCGCGTGATTTCACTTCCCCTTCCACGCCGAACGGAGTTCGTGAACGACCAGTGATTCGACTTTCACATCGCCAATACACGGGGTGAACGACACCGATCGATCGGCGTCGTTCGGAACGATCGGCATCGGGATGTACACAAGCCCGCCACCGGCGAAGATCTCCATGCCGACGCGATCGCAATAGATGGTCAGTTGCAGTTTGCCGTTGACCAGCGGTACCTTGACGCGGTGGTCGTTCACGGCCAGTTCACCCGACCTGACCTCGTACGCGATCTTCACACCGCGCATGGTGAGCGAGACATCTCCCTTCGGTTCGATCGTCGTTCGCATCTCCAAGAGCTCGGCGTTGACCGGCGAGAGAGGATTGCGTGACGTTTCGGGCGTGAGCGTGAATGAACCGACCTCGTGCCTCTTGACGCGCAGCGATTCCAATTCGCGCGCGGGGTTCCAGCACAGGCGCGGGCCGTCGGGCGTTGAGACCAGCGACAGCTCCAGCGGGATCGTCATCGACTGGTTGAACGCCATGCCGGGCGTCTCGGTCTGGAACCAGCCAATCTGAATGCGACGGCCATCGGGCATGTCGCTGAAGGTCTGCGCCGCATAGAACCCGCGTCCGCGATGGCCCGGGAGCTTCGGCGTTTCGGGCGTGAAGGTCGTGCCGTCGAAGGTGCCCACCATGTACTCACTGCTGGCGGCGGTGAGCACCCACTTCATGTGCGCCTGATCGCCGTCGAGCGGGAGCTCGAAGAAATCAGGGCATTCGTAGAAGCCGTCGATGCGGCTGAGTTGTTTCCACTCGCGGAGATTCGACGAGCCGAGAAAGTGGACCCAGTGCTTGTCCTCCGTGCCGACGTAGAGCGTCATGATCCACCGCTTGCTCGGCGCGTGCCAGATGACCTTGGGGTCGCGGTTCTCGAGCGCGATGTTGCCGAGGATGGGGTTGGTGTCGAGCTTGGTGAAGGAGCGTCCGTCGGTCGAATACGCCAGGCACTGCGTGAACGGATTTCCGGCGGCGGTGTAGAAAAGCACCATCGCGGGCGCGCCGGGCTTGCCCAGGCCGCTGGTGTTGGCGTGGTCGACGACCGCGCTCCCGCTGTAGATGGTGCCCAGGGCATCGGGCGCGAGCGCGTCGTTGAGCTCGCTCCAATGGACCAGGTCCTTGCTGACGGCGTGCCCCCAGTGCATGTTGCCCCAGCCCCAGCCGTACGGGTTGTGCTGGAAGAAGAGATGGTATTCGCCGTTGAAATGGACGAGCCCGTTGGGGTCGTTGGTCCAGCCGCGGCGGGGCGAGAAGTGGAACTGGGCGCGGAGCGGCTCGTCGTAGAGATTGTCGGAATCGCGGATGGCGTCGGAGAGCGTGATGCTCGAGAGTGCGGCGGAATCATCGCGGAGCGAATCGACCTCGAGCGTGATGGAACTGCCCTGATAGTCCGACACGTCCATCGGGGCCCACCAGTCGGGAGAGGCATCGGCGAGTTCGATGTCGTTGGAAACGACGGCGCGACCATCGACGATCAGCGAGACGCGGCGTTTGGGCGCGCCGTTCTTGATCGGGATGTTGAGGTAGCGCGCGTCCACCTTGAATTCACGGCGCACGTTGGTGAGCGTGATCTGTGGTTTGCGGTCGGTCAGCACGATGTGGTCGACGTTGATGTGTCCCCATCCGCCCTTGGCGTGGTCGATGATGCGGATCTTGGCGCGCTTGCCGATCAGGTCGCGGACGTCCCAGCCATCGGGCGCGAGGCGCTCGCTGCCGCCGGGGCGATCGTTGGGCCCGGTGGCGACGCGGAAGACGGTGTCGGCGATGAGGAGCTGGATGCAGGTGTTTTCGAGGTCTTTTCCGCCGCCGATCAGGAAGGAGATGTAGGGTCGTTCGATGGTGAACTCGGGCGAGGTGAGGATGCCGGTGGATGCGTCGCCTTGGGAGAAGGAGTTGACGAGGCGGGAGCCGAGGTGGCCGTCGACGGGCATCTGGTTGGGGAGCGTTCCTTGCGCGGGAGCGTGCCCGAAGGCTTCGCCGGTGGCGACCCATGGGGCGTAGGTCTCGGATTCGAAGTCGGCGATGAGGATGTCGGCGGAATGGGCGGGTGGTTGGGCAGACGATTGGATGGCGGAGAGCGCCAGGAGGGCGGCGAGGGCGAGCATGAGAGGATGGTACAGGGCGGCGCGCGGCGCGGTGGATAAGGAGAAGAAGGCGCGGGCCACGAGGCATGGGCGCACGAGGCTGGGGCGCATGAGGCTGGGGCGCAGGAAGCTTGGGGGCATGAGTCGTTGGAGCATGAGTGTGGTCCTCCTCACGGGGGGCGGACGGACACTTTGGTGCGCAAAATCGCGGTGGTAAGCAGGCACTAGGCAGAGGGCAATGGTCCGTAGGCAATGGCGAAAATGCAGGCCGTGCAGGGGGTTGCGCGCGGGACGGGATGGCGCGAAGATTTTTTTCGGAAATCTGGGAAGAGGGGAAAAAGGCGGACACTTTGGTGCGCACGAAGGCGGTGATAAGCGGTTACTAACCGGAAGGAGCGTGAGTGGTGAGTCGGGAGTGGGGAGTGGTGACGAGGTGAGGGAACTCGAAGGGCGCGAGGGTGATCCGCGGCATCCGGCATTCGTGATTCGGCATTCGGAAGAGAAGACGGAACGCGGAGGAATCAGAGGGGAGCGAAGGAACGCGGAGGGAGAGGAGAGGAGAGGAGAGGAGGAGAAGCGGATGGGGAGAAGGGATGGGAGGCGGAAGAGCGGGTAGGAGAAGTAGATGTCGGCTCGGAGAGCCGACGTACCAGAGCACGGCGATCACGCGGAAGGCGGGATTTCGGCGGCGTCGGCGGCGTCCTTGAGCCTGCGCAGGGTGTCGAAGGCCTGGAGGGGCGTGAGCGATTCGATCTTCAGCTCGCGGAGCTGATCGACCGCGGGGTGCTCCAGGTATGTCGTGAAGAGCGGGAGCTGCGTCGTCTCGAGCGCGGGGCGCTTGCGGCGGCCCGACGCCCCCGGAACTGCCGCGTTGCTCGGCGCGTCGGGCACGCTTGACGCATCGGGGACGCAGGTTGCTTCGGGGCCGGCGGGGTGAGAGACCGCGAGCGACGCGAGCACCTCGCGGGCGCGCTGGACGACGGAGAGCGGCAGGCCGGCGAGGCGTGCGACGTGGATGCCGTAGGACCGATCGGTGCGCCCGGGCAGGATGCGATGGAGGAAGACGATCTGGGCGTGGGGGTCGCCGGGGGGCCACTCGCGGACCTCGACGTGGAGGTTGCGGACCTGGCCCGGCAGGCGTTCTTCGAGCGAGGTGAGCTCGTGGTAGTGGGTGGCGAAGAGGGCGCGGGGGGCGTTGGGGGCGGCGAGGTGCTCGGCGATGGCCCAGGCCAGAGAGAGGCCGTCGAGCGTGCTGGTGCCGCGTCCGATCTCGTCGAGCACGACGAGGGAGCGTGGGCCGGCGTGGTGGAGGATGTTGGCGGTCTCGGTCATCTCGACCATGAAGGTTGATTGTCCGGCGTGGAGGGCGTCGTCGGCGCCGATGCGGGTGAAGATGCGGTCGCAGAGGCCGATCGTCGCGCGATCGGCGGGCACGAACGAGCCGACGTGGGCCAGCAGCGTGATGAGCGCGACCTGGCGGATGTAGGTCGATTTGCCGGCCATGTTCGGGCCGGTGATGAGCGCGAGGCGTGCCTCTCGATCGCCGAGCGTCGCGTCGTTGGGAACGAACTCGGTGCCGAGGAGTTCTTCGAGCACGGGGTGTCGCCCGGAGTGGATGTCGAGCACGGGGTCTTCGGTGAGGTCGGGACGAACCCAGGAGCGGCGGACGGCGCGATCGGCGAGGGACGCGAGGGCGTCGAGTTCGGCGACGACGCCGGCGAAGCTCGTGATCGCGGGGAGGGCGGCCAGGGCGCGGGTGCAGAGCTCGTCGAAGAGTTCGCGTTCGCGGTCGATCGCGCGGGCCTGCGCGCCGGTGATCCTGGACTCGAGTTCGCGGAGCGCGGGCGTGCTATAGCGCTCGGCGTTTTTGAGCGTCTGCACGCGCGTGAGGACGGCGGGGTTGGCGCGGGCCTGGGCCGCGGTGAGCTCGATGTAGTAGCCGAAGACCTTGTTGTAGCCGACCTTGAGGCCGGGGATGTTGAGATCGCGGGCGAGCTCTTCCTGATAGCGGGCGAGGAACTGGGTGCTGTTGGTCTGGAGTTCCTTGGCTTCGTCGAGGGCGGCGTCGAAGCCCGGGCGGAACAGGCCGCCCTCGCGCAGGTGCGCGGGCGGGGCGTCGACGCAGCGTGCGAGGATATCGGCGGCCAGGGGCGAGAGGGCCTCACGCGAGGCGGCGAGGCGTGTCGCGGCGTCCTGAAACGCGGGGGTGGCGCCGATGGTGTCGAGGAGCTTCTCGAGCTGCGCGAGCGAGCGGCCCAGCGCGACGAGGTCGCGCGGCGTGGCGCGGGCGACGGCGACGCGGCCCGCGATGCGCGCGATGTCCTGGACTTCGGAGAGCTGCGCCCGCAGATCGTCGGCGAGGCGACGCTCGTTCACGAGCGCGGCGACGCTGGCCTGGCGCGATTGGAGCGTCGAAAGAACGCGGAGAGGGCGCACGAACCAGTCGCGGAGGAGGCGCTTGCCCATCGCGGTGCGGCAGCCTCCCGGCCCGCTGAGAAACAGGCCGAGCAGCGAGCCCTCGGGCGAATGCGAGCGCATGGTGCGCTCGATCTCAAGAGCGCGGAGGGAGACGGCGTCGATCGTCAGCGTGTCGGCGGGGCTTTCGCGGCGCGGCGGCGAGAGGTGCGAGAGCGTGGCGCGCGGGAGCTTGATCGCGACGGTGCTCTGCTCGTCGAGCGTCGCGGTCTGGGTCTGCTTCAGGTAATCGAGCACGGCGCCGGCGGCGGGGATGGCGGGGTCGTCGTCGCGCAGGCCGAAGCCCGCGAGCGTCGTGACGCCGAAATGCTCGAAGAGCGCGCGGCGCGCGTCGTCCAGGCGGAAGAGCCACGAGGGGCGCGGCGTGCCGGCGAGGGAGAGAGCGCCAAGCACGCGCTTCACGCGGGTCGGGATCGACGAGCCCGAGTCGGCGTAGAGGACTTCGCTCACGCCGCGGCGGACGAGTTCGTCGATGATCGTGTCGTGCGTCGCGTCGGCGAAGACGAGCGAGCCGGTGGAGGCCTCGACGATCGCGAGCGACGCGGGCGAGTCGTCGCCCTCGCCCGTGAAGCAGAGGGCGGCGAGGGTGACGGCGGCGTCGTTCTCAAGAAGCGTGTCGTCGACCAGCGTGCCGGGCGTGACCACGCGCGTCACGGCGCGCGCGACGATGCCCTTGGCCTCCTTGGGGTCCTGCACCTGGTCGGCGACCGCGACTCGGAAACCCTGGCGGATGAGGCGGCGGAGGTAGACCTCGAGCTGGTGATACGGCATGCCGGCCATGGGCACGCCCGCGCTGCGCTGCGTGAGCGTCAGGCCGATGGCCTTGCTGACGACGACGGCGTCCTGGTCGAACATCTCGTAGAAATCGCCCATGCGGAAGAGGAGGATGCAGCCCGGGAACTTCTGCTTGAAGCGGGCGTACTGCTGCATCGCGGGCGTTTCGCGGGGGGCGGCCATTGGGTGTTCAGGATACGGGCCGCGGGCGGCGCGAGGAAGTGACGTGCCGCGGAGGATGGGCGGTCGGGTTGAAGGCGGCTTTTGATCGAGTTGACGACGTGCCCGTCCGAACAGACCCCGGTCTGAGGGGGTTTGGGCGGCATGGCGGCGGAATGCACGCGTACGAAGCGGCGAATTCTCTTGTCTGCGCACGGGTGACCGGTAGTCTGTCTACCTTCGATCGTTCTTGAACCGCACGGAGCTCTCTGCATGTCGAGATTTGTTGGATCGTGGCGCCGAGCGGCGCGGGTGGCCTTCATGTCGCTTGGGTTGGGCGGGTCGGCGCTGGCGCAGTGCGGCGACGACGTGCTGGCGATCGTGGGCGGCGGGTCGGTCGCGACGGTCGCGGTCAGCTCGACGCGTGCCGTCCATGTGCGCGGCCTCTATCTAGAGCTGCTGGATGTTTCGAACGCCAATTCGCCGACGGTGGTCGGGATCGCCACGCTCCCCGCGCCCGCGCGCGATCTGGTTTCGATCGGCGGCGGCGTGGTGGTGGCGACCGGCGACGGCGTGCGCGTGTACGACATCGTGGGCGACAATCTGCTCCTGGCGGGCACGTACGAGCCCGCCGGTTCGCCCGCGGCCTATGGGCTGGCGGTCGACTGGCCGATCGTGTATGCGACCTTTGAGAATGAGGTCCGTGTCGTTGACTTCACGCTTCCGAGCGCGCCGATCACGGCCGGTTCGTTCACCGGGTCGTACGCGGGCGTGGGGCTGAACGGGGGCACGCTGCTGGTCGAGGCGCGATACGGCACGGATCGCCTCGTGTCGCTCGACGTCTCGGATGCAACGGACATCAACGAGCTCGACTCGCTCACGCTCGGCAGTTTCGGGGGCGGGTACAGCTCGCGGGTGCGGATGCTGGGCGGATACGCGTACGTCGCGCCGGAATACTCCGGCGTTGTCTCCATCGTCGATACGAGCAACCCGGGCGATCTGGTCATGCTGGGGAGCTTTTCTGGCGGCGGCGACGTGCGCGACCTCTCGCTGAACTACCCCTATCTCTATGTGGCGGCGGGGGTCGCGGGGCTGGAAACCTGGAACATGACCGCGCCGGAGTTTCCCACCAAGGTCGGCACGATCAACACAAGCGGCTACGCGATGGACCTCTCGGTGCTCGGGACGCGCTTGTACCTCTCCGATCGTGAGGGTGGATTCCGCGTGTACACGCTCTCGAATCCGGCGTCGCCGACGGCGGCGGGCACGCGTCTAACGGCGCCGGGCTATGCCCGCGACGTGGCGATCACGGGCTCGACGCTGCTGGTCGCCGACGGGCAGGCGGGCCTGCGGTTCTTCAACAACAGCACCCCCAGCGCGCCCACGCTCATGACCACGGTCGACACCGGCGACGAGGCGCAGCGCGTCGTCATCGCCGGGACGCTGGCGCTGGTCGCCGATGGGAGGGGCGGGCTGGTGGTGGTCGACATTTCCAACATCAACGCCCCCTTCATCCGCGGCATTTACGACGACCTCACGATCGACGCCTGGGACCTGGCGGTGAACGGGAACACGGTGTGCGTGGTGGGCGCGCACGGCGGGCGCGTCATCGACATCACGAGCCCCGGTGCGCCGACCAAGCGCTCGGACCTAGCGATCAGCGATTACATGTTCGGCGTGGTGAACAGCGGGAGCACGTTCTACATCGCCGCCAGCTACGCGGGCATGAACGTGTACAACCTGGCGAACCCGTCCGCGCCGGTGCTGCTCTCGACGACCAACCTGCACCCCGGGAGCCAGGCGCGGAGCATCGCCCGCTCCGGCACGACGATCTACCTCGGGCAGAACGGCGTGAACGTGCTGGGCGTGGCCAACCCGTCGGCGCCGGCGTGGCTCGGCTTTGTCGCCCAGAGCCTCGCGGGCAGCCCCGATGCGCTGGGCGTCTCCGGCTCGCTGCTCTACGCCGGCGACTTCGCGTTCACGAGCGTGATCGACGTGGCGACCCCGGCGTTCCCGAGCGTCAAGTTCAAGCTGGATACCGAGCTGACAACGTTTTTCGAATCGCCTTTCGCCAACCTGCGGGTGATCGGGTCGCGCCTGTATGTCTGCGACACGACGGGCGGGGTCCATGAGTATCCGATCACGTCGCAGCTCCCGCCGTATATCTGGGCCCAGCCGCAGAGCGTGGTGGCGGGGCTTCATTGCGGCGCCACGGTGAGCGTGAGCGCGTCTTCGGCGACCCTGATCGGGTACCAGTGGTATCGCAACGACCAGCTGATTCCCGGCGCGACCCAGAGCTCATACGTCATCGGCGACCTGACCGACCAGACCGCGGGCGTGTATCAGTGCGTGGTGTCCAACACGACGTGCGGCGGGGTGTTGTCCGAGAAGGCGCTCGTGAGGCTGTGCCTGGCGGACATCGATTGCAACGGGTTCATCAACGGCGACGATTACGACGTCTTCGCCGATTTCTTCGAGTCCGGCTCGACCGACGGCGACCTGAACGAGGACGGCTTCCTCAACGGCGATGACTTCGACATTTTCGCGGGCGCGTTCGAGAGCGGGTGCTGAAACAGAAGCAGCGCCCCGCGAATCGACGGCCGCTCGACGCGACAGGGGCGTCAAGCAGGGCGAACATTGGGTGATGGAGCGCGGGTGGCCCTGATCATCCGCACCGTTGCTGGGGCGAACCAACCCGAATCCGGTCAAGATTTCAGGCAGTTTTCGCTTCGGCGAACGTGGGGCCCCCACTACACTGGTGCCCTATGCGCCACGCCCTCACGCCGTCGGTCCTGATCGCCCTTGCCCTCGCCTTCGCGGGCGCCCGCCCCAGTCTGGCCGGTCCGCCGATCGACATCGACGGCGTGTTTGGTGATTGGGACGGAGTCGCGGTGCTGGCAACGGACGCGGCGGGCGATTCGTCGGGCGAACTCGATGTGCTCGCGCTGCGGGCGCGTTCCGAGGGCACGGTGCTGTCGCTGAAGCTCGACCTGAGAAATCCGGTCAATCTTTCGAATGGTTCGACGGTCAATGCCACGCTCAAGCTCGTCGTCACCGCGCCGAGCGGGCGGACGCTGACGGTCGATTTCCGCGGGCGGAAGGCTTATTACGACGGGCAATCGAGCAGCGTGGTCCCCTGGCCGAATATCGGCTTTGAGTGCCTGCCCACGGCGTCGTCGACGAGCTGGGAGATGCGGATGGACCTGTCGCCGATCGGCGTGCAGGTGGGGCAGACGGTGTCGATGAACTTCAGCACGGCGGATTCGCTCGCCAGCGCGGCCAGCTACACGCTTGTTGATCCGGTGTCGGACGTGACGCGGCGGGTCATCGACCGCCGCCCCTGCACCGACCTGCGCGTGGCCAGCCTGAACACGGAGCAGACGGGGTTCAACGACGCGACGCGGCGTCCGAAGCTGTTGCGGATCGTCGATGCCGCCAACGCGGATGTGTACTGCTTCCAGGAAGAGTACAGCGGGAACACGGCGAACCTGATCTCGCACCTGAACAGCACGGACCCTCTGGAGAACGGCGCGTCGTGGAATGTGGTGCGCCAGACCGAGCTCTTCATCGCCAGCCACTACCCGCTGATCGCGGTGGCGATGGGCGACCAGCACTTCGGCGCGGTGGTGCTGAACCCCGGACGGGAGATGCTGATCATAACCAACCACCCCAAGTGCTGCGGCTATCAGGGCACCAGCGAGGACGTGAAGCGCATCACGCAGGCGACGGACGCGATCAACAACCTGGCGTTGTTCCGGGCGGGGCAGAAGGGCGCGAACCTGGTTGCGTACAAGGATGTCCCGGTGGTGGTGGTGGGCGACTGGAATCTCGTCGGGTCGACGACGCCGCTGGACTTGTGGCTCGCGCCCAACGCGCCGGACATGAAGCGCGAGTTGGTCGTGAACCAGATCGGCGACGAGGCCTCGACGTGGAAGTCGGGAGACGGCCTGGATTTCTGGCCCGGCGCGCTGGACCTCTTCATCCATTCTCGAGCAACGCTCTTTCCGCGCCAGGTGGTCGGGCTGCACACGTCGGAGCTGAACGCGGGGGAGCTGGCGGCGCTGGGACTGCAGGCGGGCGACTCGGACGCGACGGACCATCGCATGATCATCGCGGACCTGGGGCTGTTTCCCTCGGCCGAGATGAACGGCGACGGGTTTGTGAACGGAGACGATTACGACGCGTTCGCGTCGTACTTCGAGAGCGGTGACCTGGCGGCGGACCTGAATCAGGACGGCTTTGTCAACGGCGACGACTATGACTCGTTCGCGTCGGCGTTCGAGGTGGGGTGCTGAGAGCAGGCACTGGGCATTCGGCACTGGGCATTGGAGCGGTTTCGCGTGGAGCGGCGCATCGGGAACAGCCCCGCGGCAAAGGGCGAAAGGGAATCGGCAATGGGAAGCCGTGCCGCATGACTTGAAACCGCTCTCGAAAGGAGCATGGCGGGTCGGATGTGGGCGTGAGTTGTGGACAGTCCGGCGTCGAAGGTTTGCGCGGGTGAGAAGCCCCCGATTCCGATCGGGGTTTTTTGTTGGGCGGATCGCGCACGGGTGGTCATTCGTGGGCGCGGTTGTTCTGCGGGCTTCGTGATCGAGCCGCGGCTGACCTCTCGGGTGAGCGGACATGTCGCGCACCTGGTGTTGCGCGCGCGTGCTGCGCCGACGTCTTGATAGACGACTTTACCTCGCGCGGCGGCGGCGGGTTGCGACAAGGGCGGCGGCGGCGAACGTGGCGAGCGGGCCGGGGGCGGGGACGGGGAGAATCTGGCCGCGGATTTCGCCGGCGGGGTAAGCGTTGGGGTGGACGTCGAGATACAGGCCGCTGTTGGTGAGAGCGGTGTCGTTCTCGAAGATGTCGGTCTCGAACTCGCCCTGCTCACCGCCGAGGATGACGCTGTCCCACTGGATGAAGAGTTTCTTGGGTTCGTATTCGATGAAGTGGGTGGTACTCCACCAGGAGAGGTCGACGACGATGGGGCCGTTTTCACCGACGGGCGCCATGTGCATGTGGATGGGGGTGTCGTTTGGTCCGTCGCCCTTGAGGTCGTCGATGCCGATGCCGTCGAGGTAGAGCTTGACGTTGATGGTGAAGGAGTGGTGGTCGTACTTGATGGAAGCGGCGCCGGTGGCGGTGCTGTTGGTGGGGTCGACGACTTGCAGGCCGTCGAGCTTGGCGAAGAAGTTGATGATGTGGGCTTCGGCGGCGACGCCAGAGGCGGCGAGGGCCGCGGCGGCGATGAGGGCGTGGGCCTTGGGGGGGATCATCGAGTTCTCCCGGGCGGACCGATCAATGGCCGAACAGCGACGGCGCTTCGCGCGCGGCGTCTCTCAGATCGAAGATGCCTCAGGATCGGCGTCGCGGCCAGCAAAATCGCGCCAGACGGGATAAACGGACCCTTTGGCGCGGCGCCCGTGGGTTTGGGGGGCGAGCGGATGGCCGGGACGTGGCGCGAAGTTCAGTCCTTGGCGTCGCGGCGATGGTTGCCCTTGCGCTTGTCGCGGGACTTGCTCTTCTGGCTCCGGCGCTGCGAGCCCGTCATCTTGGAGAACTTGTCGAAGCCCGCGCCGCCGCCGTGCGACATCCCGCCGCCCAGTTCGAGCGACGGTTTCTTGGACTTGCCGATGGCGCGTCCCTCGGCGTCGTCGATGACGAGCTCGAGCTGGCGGCGGGCGAGGTCAACGGAGGCGATCTTGGCCGTCACGGTGTCGCCCATGTTGAAGCTGCGCCCGGAGCGCTGATCGACGAGGGCGCCGGAGCGCGGCTCGATCTTCCAGATGGGCGGGAGGTTGCTGCGCGTCACGTCGCCGGGGAGATCGGAAGACTTGACGAAGCCATCGGCGAGGTATTTGTCGAGCTGCACGAACACGCCGCGGTTATTGACGCCGGTGACCACGCCGCGGAACGACTCGCCGATGTGCTTTTCGAGAAGTTGGAGCACGAGGAACTTTCGGAGGGAGTGCTCGGCGTCCTCGGCGTTGGTTTCGCGCATGGTGGCGTGACGCCCGATCTCGATGAGATCGACCTCGGGGGGGCAGAGGTTGGAATCTCGGAGGCGTCGACCCAGGGCGGCGCCTTCCTCGTCGGTGGCGGGGCGGAGGCGGCCGTTCTCGGTTTCCTTCAGGTACGCGGCGAGGGCGCGATGGACGGTGAGGTCGGCATAGCGGCGGATCGGGCTGGTGAAGTGCGCGTAGGCCTCGCTGGCGAGGGCGAAGTGGCCGACGAGCGCGGGGGAGTATTCCGCCTTCGTGAGCGTGCGCAACACGGCCATGTGAACGGCCCTGGCGGCGGGCGTGCCGCGTGTCGCGTTCACCAGGCCCTGCAGCTCCTCGCGCGTTGGGTTCTTCGGGATCTTGAATCCCGCGACCATGGCGCTGCGCCGGAGGTCGTCGGTGTCGCCCGGCGTGGGCTCGGGGTGGACGCGACGGAGCAGAGGCACGTTGAGCCGCTCGAACAGGCGCGCCAGCACCTCGTTGGCCTCGACCATGAACATCTCGATGAGCGTGTGCGTGAAGGCGTCGTCTTCGCGCTCGGCATCGACGACATGGCCGTGTTCGTCAAAGATCAGCACGACATCGGGGAGTTCGAGCGAGATCATGCCCTGGCGCTGGCGCCGACCCTGGATCGCGCGCGCCAGGTTGTTCATCTCCTGCAGCGTTTCGAGGAGTTGATCCGTGTACTTGGGCGGCGTCTTGGCGTGGCGGCGTGCTTCCTCGATGTTGCCCTCGATCAGCGCCTGGGCTTCGAGGTAGGTGAGACGCTTGGACGACTTGATCAGCGTCTGGCCCACGCCCTCGGCGACGATCGTGCCGTCGCGGTCGTAGCGCATGAACGAGGACTTGCAGAAGCGGTGCACGCCCTCCTGCAGCGAGCAGATGCCGTTGGAGAGCAGCTCGGGGATCATGGGAATGACGAGGCGCGGGAGGTAGACGGAGTTGGCGCGGTCCTTGGCCTCGGTGTCGATCGCGGAGCCGGGCGGGATGAAGTGCGCGACGTCGGCGATGTGGACGGCCAATTCCCAGCCGCGCTCGGTCTTTTTGATCGAGATGGCGTCGTCGTAGTCCTTGGCGTCGGGGGGGTCGATGGTGATGATGAAATCGCCGGTGAGGTCCTTGCGACCGGGAAGGGCCGCGATGCCGCGCGTCGCGTAATCGGCCATCTGTCGCTCGTATTCGCGCGTGACCTCGCGGGCTTGCTCCAAGCACTCCTCGGGGAACTCACCGGGCAGGTTGTACGCCGCGATCGTCGCCTGGGTCTCGACGTCGGGGCGCCCCGCTTCACCCAGCAGGCGGACGATCACGCCCTCGGCCAGCATGCCGCCCTCTGGGTAGGCGACGATCTCCACGACCGCCTTGTCGCCCTCCTTGGCGTTCTTGCTCTCGGCGTCGCGGACGACGATGGGCTCGGTGATTTCGCGCCCGTCGGGGAAGACCAGCCACTGCGAGCCGCGCTTGGCGACCACGCCCGTGAAGTTGGCGCGCTTGCGTTTGAGCACCTCGACGATCTCGCCCTCGAAGCCGGACTCGCCGGGGCGGCCCTGGCTCCGGTAGACCGTGACGCGCACCGTGTCGCCCGAGAGGGCGTCGCCCGTCGCGTTGGCGGGGATGAAGATCGATCCCTCGCGCACCGGCGGCTCGGGGTTCACGAACCCGAACCCCTTCATCGCCTTGCGGAACACGCCGGAGATCTGCCCGCCACGCGTCGTGATCGAGGGGAGCTGCACCAATCCCGACGCGGACATCGCCAGGACGCCCTTCTCGACTTCGTCGCGCACGCCGGCCTCAAATTCGGCGTGCTCGTCGGCGGGCACGCGCAGGTCCACGGCAAGGTCCTCGATGCGGCGCGGTGTGTAACCCTCGTGCCCCACGTGATCCAGCAAGCGACGGCGGTACTTCAGAGACATGGTTGGTCCTTTGGAAGGCACGAGGCACTGGGCACTAGGAAATGCAAGAGGAAGGGGCATCAGGACGAGGCAGTGGGCGCTGGAAGGAAGGGAAGAAATTGGGAACTGAGTTTGCAGTTTGCGCCTCGATCGGCCATCGATGTGGGCACATGCACGACACCCCGCGTGCCGAGTTCGCACCGCCACACCCTTCCCTTCCGTGGCTCCTCGTGTCCCTCCGTGGTGAATTGTCTCGTCGGACAAACTTCGTGCGATCTCGGCTCAGTGCGTCTCGGCCGGCGCGTAGGCTCGCATCGCGGTGCGGAACGGCGCGAAGGTGACGCCCAGGTGCTCGCTGGCCTTGTCGAGGGTCGCCGTCGCGTCCTGGCCGCCCATGAGCGCCATGCCGTCGTCGAAGGGGAGCATGTCGCCGAGTCCGACGAGGTTCATGGCCTGGAACTTGAGGGCCGCGAGCTTTGAGGGGACGCCGAACGGCTCGAGTCGATCGTTGCCGCCCGGGAGCGTGTCGCGGATGAAGCGGAGCATGTCGGGCCAGGAGAGGGTCTCGCTCCCGACGAGGTTGTAGGTTTCGCCGATCGCGCGTTCGTTGTTGAGGGCGGCGACAAAGGCGCGGGCGACGTCGGTGACAAGTACCGGGGCGACGAGCGGATCGATCACGGTGTCGCCGCCCATGGGGACGCTCGGGTCCGCGACGCCGCGGGTGAAATACGGCATGAAGAACCAGGGCATCTCGTGCCCGCTGACGAGTCCTTCGGCGACGTCCATGAAGTGGCTGCCCTCGCCGTGGATCAGGCCGGGGCGGAAGATGGTCCAGTCGAGCGAGCTGTCGCGGACGAGCTGCTCCGCGGCCCACTTGGTCCGCTGATAGCCGCACACGCCGTCGTCGCACACGCCCAGGGCGGACATGTGCAAGAAGCGGCCAACGCCCGCGTCGCGGCACGCGGCGAGGACGTTTCGGGTGGCGTCGACGTGGGCGCGCTGGAAGGTCACGCCGTCGCGCGGATGCTCGCGAAGGATTCCGACGAGGTGGATGCAGGCGTCGGCGCCGGCACATGCCGCCCGCGCGTCGCGCGGGTCGAGGGCCTCGCCCACGATGATCTCGATGGATGTGCCCGCGGCTCGGGGCGGGAGCGCCTGGGCCGCCTTGGCGCGATCGCGAACCAGGGCGCGGACGGAGAACCCTCGGGTCAACAGCTCGCGGACAACGTGACGACCCACGAAGCCGGAGGCGCCGGTGACCGTGACGATTTTCTGCTGTGCCATTCGCTGCATCCTTGATGGGCGGGCGGCCTGTCGCCCCCGCGAGTCGGCATCGTAGAGCCACCGGACCCGCGCCGTCCGAACAGACGCCGGGCTCCGGGGCGATCCTCGGCCTTGTGCTCCAGTCCGCCCAGCGCCCGTCCACGCGTTGGCCCGGCCGCCGGTACCATCGGCCGCGTGAGTCCTACGCCTCCAACCGCGACCACGTCGCTCGCCGCCCGGGGCGTGACGTTTTCGTATGCACCGGGCGCGCCGGCGGTGCTGAGCGAGGTTTCGGCGGAGTTTCAAGCCGGAGCGATCACCGCGATCGTCGGGCCCAACGGCGCGGGCAAGTCGACGCTGCTCCGGGTGCTGCTGGGGCTCGTCCGGCCGCAGTCGGGTGAAGCGAATTGGCCGGAACTGGGCAGTTCGAACAACGTCGCCGATCTGGCCGCGGGCGTGCGTTCGAGAAGGCTGGTCTACATCCCGCAGCGATTGTCCCCAGCGTTCGGGTTCACGGTGCGCGAACTGGTGGAGATGGGTCGACACGCGGCCGCCGCCGGCCCGGACGCCAACGCGATCGCCCGCGCGATGGAACGCGCGCGGGTGGGCGATCTTTCGTCACGGTCGTTTGATGAGTTGAGCGTCGGGCAGCAGCAGCGCGTAGGCCTGGCGCGGGCCTTGGCGCAGCTCGACGCGATCGACGGGCCCGCGGCGTTGCTCGCGGACGAGCCCGCCGCGGCGATGGACCCGTTGGAGGCCACGCACGCTCTGACCACCCTGCTCGCGGTGGCACGGGCGGGGCGGGTGGTGGTGGTGGTGCTCCATGATTTGTCGCAGGTTCTGGCGTTTTGCGAGCGGACGCTGCTGCTGGATGCGCGGGGGCGGGTGGCGGCGACGGGCCCGACCGGCGAGGTGCTGACGCCCCGGGCGCTGGAATCGCTGCTGGGCCTACCCTTTGATCCGGCCAGCGTGGGCGGGCGTGTCGTCACGCTCGTGGCGCGCGTGTCTTGGGCGACACGGGATGGAACGGCGGCGTCACCATGAACAACATTCAGCTCTATGTCGTTCTGTTCATGGTGGTGGTGAGCATCCTGAGCTCGATCGCCAAGAAGGCCAAGGAGGCCGCGGAACAGCGCCGGGTGCAGCAGGAGATCGAGCGGCGTCGTCTTGAGGCGCTGCGGACGGGGCGGAGCGAGGAAGATGCTCGCGAGGAAGACCCCGCGGCGGCGCTGGCGAAGCGACGCGAGGCGCAGCTCGAGGAACTCCGGCGCGTGCAGCGTGAACGAGCGCGAGCGCAGGCCTCCGGCCAGGCGGGCGGCGCGACCGCGCGCACCGCGCCCGGGCGGATGCAGCAGCCCAGGACGCCCCAGTTTCCTCAGACCCAGTCGATCCCGCAGCCGCAGAAGCAGGGGCGTCCGCAGCTCCAGCAACCCCAGCGGCCGCAACCCCAGCGGCCGCAACCCCAGCGCCAGCAGCCCCAGGCTCGCCCGCAGGTCCGCCCGCAGGAATCACGCTCGTCGCGGCAGACCGGAGCCCAAACAACCGCCGAGATGTTCGCGGCAATGGAGCGTCAGCGTCTGCAGGACACCGGCGAATCCACCACACATCGGATCGTGCGCGACGCGACGCCCGCTCCCGTCGCAGCCGCGAAGGTGCTACCGCCCTCAAGCGGCAACCCCTGGCGTGACGCGTTCCTTCTGCAGGAATTGCTGAGCCCGCCGCTCTCGATGCGCGAGGCTCGCACGCCGGGCCTCGATTCGCTCTAATACACCTCCCCGGGGCGCTGCCCCGGTACCGAGGTACCCCGCGTGAAGTCTCTCCCTGGAGTCTGTTGCATGGCCGCGCGTCTTTTCAGCGTGCTTGCGCTCGTCCTGTCGTCCGCCTGTGCCGCGCTTGCTCAGACCGGCGCACCCACGCCGCCCGAGCAGTTGACGGTCGCGGAGAAATCCGAATTCAAGGCGACGGCCCGTTACGACGAGGTCGTGTCGCTTCTCGACACGCTCGCCAAGGCCTCCCCCAAGGCGCGCGGCCTGGACAGGGGCAAGACGGGGGGGGGACGCACGATCCCGGTGCTCCCGCCCGCCGACCCGCCGGTCGCCAGTGCGCGCGAAGCCCGGGCGCAGGCCGACGCGGGCAAGCTCGTGGTGCTCATGATCGGCAACATCCACGCGGGCGAGGTCGACGGCAAGGAAGGCCTGCCGATGCTCGCGCGAGAGATCATCAACCAGCCCGATCACCCGCTCCTCAAGAACATGGTGCTGGTGTTTGCGCCCATCTTCAACTGCGACGGCAACGAGCGCGTCTCAAAGGACAACCGCCCCGGGCAGCACGGCCCGGACGAAGGCATGGGCATCCGCGAGAACGCCGCGGGCCTGGATCTCAACCGCGACTTCGTCAAGCTTGAATCGTCCGAGGTTCGCGCGCTGGTGAAGTTCATCAACGAGTGGGACCCCGCGATCTTCGTCGACACGCACACGACCAACGGGTCGTATCACCAGTACGCCGTCACCTATGAAGGCCCGCGCCATCCCGCGGGCGACTCAGCGCTGATCGAATACGTTCGCGACACGATGTTCCCCGCTGTGTCCAAGGACCTCGAGGCCAAGACCGGTCTCAAGACGTTCTATTACGGTGATTTCAACAAGGAGCACACACGCTGGGATAGCTTCCCGCTCCAGCCGCGCTTCACGACGAACTACGTGGGCCTGCGCGGGCGGATCTCGGTCCTCTCCGAGGGCTACTCGTATTCGTCGTACAAGGAGCGCGTGCTGGGAACGCGCGACTTTGTGCGCACCTGCCTTGAGTTCGCGTCGAGCAACAAGGACCAGATCAGGAAGCTGCTGGCGGACGCGGATCGGCGCACGATCGACCTTGGGCGCAATCCACCAAAGGATCCCAAGCCCGAACAGCAACTCGCCGTCCGCCCCAAGGCCGCCAAGGCGCCGGAGACCATGAAGGCCGCGGGCTTTGTCGAGGAGGTGCGCGACGGGAAGACGGTGTCGACCGGCGAGAAGAAGGACTACGACGTCGAGGTATGGAACCGCGGCGAGGCGGACATGCTCGTGCCGCGGGCCTACGCCTACATCATCCCGCAGCCGCTGGTCTCGGGGCTCAAGAGCGCGGTCGAGACCTTGCAGCGTCACGGCATCGAGGTCGAGGAGCTGCGTGAGGACATCGAGCTCGACATCGAGGCGTGCAAGGTCACGCAGATGGCCCGCTCGCCCCAGGAGTTCCAGAAGCACAACACGGCCCGCGTCGACGCCGAACGCCGCGCCGAATCGCGGTTGATCCCGGCCGGCTCGATCGTCGTGCGCACCGGACAGAAGCTCGGCCACCTCGCCTCGATCCTGCTGGAGCCCGCGTCGGACGACGGCCTGGTCACCTGGAACTTCTTTGACGAAAAGCTCGCGATGGGGCAGGACTTCCCCGTCCTGCGCGTCCCCTTCAGCACCCACCTGCACACCACCTCGATCCGCCCCCTGCGCGACGAGTCCTTCGTCCAGGAGTCGCTCAGCTACAAGCGCGTCAACGAGAGCGATCGCGGCGTGAACTTGAACGGCAATCCGAGCGGCGGCGGCGCGTGGATCGACGACGACACCTGGCGCGTCAACCGCAACGGCGGCTGGTTCAAGGTCAACGCCAAGACCGGGCGCGCGGAGAAGCTCACCTTCGACAACGAGGCCATCGTCAAGGCCCTCGCCACGCTCCCTTCGCTGGGCGAGAAGGGCGCCGGAGAACTGGCCCGCACGCCGTTCCTCCGTACCGACGCGGGGCGCACCGGCGCGCTCTTCGAGCGTGACAACGACCTCTATTACGCCAAGCTCGACGGCTCGCTGGCGCTGCGACTCACCAGCACGCCGGAGCCGGAGGAGTTGAGCGAGTTCAGCCCCGACGGCAAGTTCGTCGCGTTCGTCCGCAACTTTGATCTCTACGTCGTCGACACCGTCACCGGCGCGGAACGCCGCCTCACGACCGACGGCACGGATCTGCTCCGCAACGGCAAGCACGACTGGGTCTATTTCGAGGAGCTGTTCAACCGGAGCTGGAAGGGCTATTGGTGGAGCCCCGATTCGACGCGCCTGGCGTTCTATCGCACCGACGCGTCGATGGTGCCCGAGTACACGCTGGTCGACGACCTGCCCCAGAAGCAGCGCGTCGAGCGCGTCCGCTACCCGCGCGTGGGCGAGGCAAACCCGCAGGTGAAGCTCGGCATCGTCCGCGTCGCGGGTGGCACGCCCGTGTTCGCCGATCTCTCCGACTACGACGCCCAGAACATGCTGATCGCAGGCGTCGCGTGGTGGCCCGATTCCTCCAGCGTCTTTGCCGGAATCCAGAACCGCTATCAGACCTGGATGGACTGCGTGGCCGTCTCACCCAACGGCGGCAAGCCCGCCCGCCTCTTCCGCGAGACCACGCAGGCCTGGGTCGAGTTCCTCGCCGATCCGGCCTTCCTCTCCGACGGCTCGTTCCTCTGGCAATCCGAACGCTCCGGCTGGCGACACCTCTACCACTACGCCAAGGACGGCACGCTCAAGGGCCCCGTCACCACCGGCGAGTACGAGGTCCGCTCCGTCGTCAAGGTCGACGAAAAGAACAACGTCGTCTTCTTCAACGGCACCAAGGACTCGCACATCGCGTCGAACTTCTATCGCACGCCCCTCTCGCCCGCGGGCACGCCCACCCGCCTCACGACCGAGCCCGGCTCGCACAGCACCAGCCTCAACCCCGGCGGCACGCTGTTCGTCGACAACTGGTCGAGCTTCAACACGCCCGGCAAGGTCGCGCTGCGCTCCGCGGCCGACGGCTCGCTCGTCCGCACCCTCGACACCAACCCCGTCTACGCCATCGAAGAATTCAAGCTCGGAAAGTCGGAGCTCGTGCAGATCCCCGCGGCCGACGGCTTCGTCCTCGAGGGCTACCTCGTCTATCCCCCCGACTTCGACCCCGCCAAGAAGTACCCGGTCTGGATCACGACCTACGCCGGCCCGCACGCGCCGACGGTCAGCGATGGCTGGGGCGGCGGACGCGTGGGGCAGCACGCGTACGCGCACGACGGCTTTCTCATGTTCGGAGTCGACCCGCGCTCCGCCAGCGGTAAGGGGGCCGTCTCCGCCTGGGCGTGCTACAAGCAGCTCGGCGTACCGGAACTCAAGGACCTCGAGGACGCCGTCCGCTGGGTGACGTCCAAGCCCTACGCCGATCCTTCGCGTGTCGGGATCAGCGGATTCAGTTACGGCGGGTTCATCGGCGCGTATGCGTTGACGCACAGCACGCTCTTCTCCGCCGCCATCGCGGGTGGCCCGCCGACCGATTGGCGCGAGTACGACACGATCTACACCGAGCGCTACATGCTCACGCCGCAGGAGAACCCGGAGGGCTATGACAAGACCTCGGTCGTGAAGGCCGCGGGGAATCTGGTCGGGCGGCTGATGCTGGTGCATGGCACGCTGGACGATAACGTACATCCGGCGAACTCGTGGAAACTCGCCAAGGCGCTGCAAGACTCGGGCAAGCAGTTCGAGATGGCGATGTATCCCGGCTGGCGCCACGGCATCGGCGGACGCCAGTACCAGCGCATGAACTATGAATTCATGCTGCGGACGATGAAGCTGACGGAGAAAAGCGAAGAGGCGACAAAGTAGAGCGAAGCCACGCCGTTGTGGACAGCCCGTCCATTGCGACGGTGTGTGCTGCGCGCACGCGCGCTGAAGTCACTATCCAAGCCGCCCGGGCAACTCCGCCGGCATTCCCGTCGCCCCGATCGACTTGAGGTGCTTGCGGACGCGATCGAGCAGATTCCAGTACATGACCAGCGCGATCAGAGGGCCGATGACAACGATCGCGCCGACGACGTAAATGACCGGGAGGAGCCAGCGGTACAACTTCGCGCGGCGCACGACGAACTCGTCGGGCACGCGCCCACCCACCCACGCCGTGTAGTTCATGACGCCCAGGAACTGAACCACCCACGCCACGAATGAGACCAGCCCCACCAGCACCACGAGCATGGTTCCGAACGCCCAGACCGAACTCGCCGGGGCCGTGCCCGGCGTCGCCACGAAGAACCCGAGCACGAACTGCGTCAGCGACACCGCCGCGCCAACCGCCACCGCGATCCGCACGACATTGCGAGCGCTCGAAGGCTGCTCGAAGATCACATAGCCGGGGTCCGGCTCGGTGTATTTCCAATAGCCCAGCAGCATGATGCAGCCGACAAGGAAGCCGACGCCGTTTGCGATGATCCTCGGCCAGGCCGCCGACCCCGCGACATATCCCAGCACGATCGACCCAACCATGACCACGACCAAGAGCAGGATGCCGTTGAGCACGAGCGACAAGCCCAGCTTCAGCTTGCCGCGATACTCCGGCGATGCGTCCTGCAGCATGAAGCCCTTGATCGAGTTGGCGATCGGCTCGCCGCATTCCGGGCAATTGCGGTTCGCCGGCAACCCGCGCAGGTTGTACGAGCAGCGCACGCACGCGACGTCGCGATCGAGGAACGGCACGGCGCTCGCCGCCGCACCAGCAACACCGGCACCAACCATGGGAGCATCACCCGAAGAGCTTGCGTGCAACTGGTCCATCCGCGCAGCATAACAAACGCGGCTCCCCGCAAGCATCGCGTCTTTCGTGGGAACCCGGACCTTCGGAAACCCTCAGGTCCGGCGTCCGAAGCCGGGTTCCAAGTCGTTCCTTTTATCTCCCCGCCGCCTTCGCCAGCCCCGCTTCGCCGATCACGCGCTCCGCGTATTCGTTCATCGCGTCGCGCAGTTGCTCGAAGCTCTCGAGCACGTAGTACACCGGCTGGAAGTGGTCGATCTCAAAGTCGGTCTCGCACACGCGCTCCAGGTCGAACGGGCGGTACACCGGCACGGGGCGCGCCTTGCAATCGCTCACCTCGCGCCCCTTCTTCTCCCATTCGCCCGACAGCGAATACGCGCTCTCCGCGTGGCTGCTGACCAGGCCGCTCCCGTAGACCTTTACGCGCCCGTCCTCGCGGATCAGCCCGAACTCGACCGTGAACCAGAAGAGCCGGCCCAGGCGCTTGACGTGAGCCTCGTCGTCGCACAGGAGCGCCGCCTTGCCGTAGGTCTGCAAGAAGTCCGCGAAGACGCGGAGCGTGTGGAGCGGCACGTGCCCGAAGACGTCGTGGATGATGTCGGGCTCGGGGAGATAGTCCATCACCTCGCGCGGCCTGATCAGCACGGTCGTCGGGAACTCGCGCTGCGCCAGGCACGCGAAGAACGCCTTGGCGGGCAGGTAGCCCGGCACGCCGTAGCTCGCCCAGTTGCTCTGCGCGTGCAGGAACTTGTTGATGCCGTCGAGCTTTGTGCCCTTGGCGATTTTCACGCCCCCGGCGATCTCGATGTCGCGATCGAGCACGAGGTCGTCGAGCAGCGGGATGCGATCGGGCGACAGGCGGAGGATCTTCATCCCCTCGATGAACTGGCGCGACACCTGCTGCTCGAGCACGCTCCAGCGCTTGACGTACATGTCGTGCCACACGTCGTGGTTGTCGCGCGTGTACTTCCAGTACTGCTGCGTGATATAGAACTTGTCGGCGTCGATGTCCGCGGCGTGGAGCGAGGGCGTGCGATCCGCCTCGGCCTGGGCCAGTCGGGCCTCGTCGCTGTCGATGATGTTGTTGTACCGGATGTCGGCTCGCACGGGGCACCTCCTGTACGGCGTTCGAGCGGGTCAGGACCGTCGGCAAGTATATGACCGACGAACCCTGCCCGATACCGTGCTGTCCTTCCAGGAAAGTCCAGCGATCCCGCGATTTCGCGCCGCGGTTGGCCGCGCTTCCAAACCCGCGAGTCACTCCATCCGTAGTGTCTCTCGGTGCCCGATGCGTCGTCCCGCCCTCATCGGTGATCTTGTCGCCGCCTTCGTGCTCGGCCTGGGCACGTTTTATGGCATCCTTGAGATCCGCCCGGCGCCGGACTTCCTCACGGGTCTTTTCATCGCGTTTCCCGGGCTGCTCTTCTTTGCCGCCATGGCCGCGGGCGCGGCATTCCTCGGGCACGGCTGGCCGGTGCGCCGGGGCGGGGCGCTGTACTGCGCCTCGTGCGGACACGCCGTCGCGGCAGAAGACTCGCGCCTCCTCCCCTACTGCGGCGAATGCGGCAAGCCCTGGCGGCATTTTGGGCGGCGCGTCCGCGGCCGGCTCATCACCCATCACCCGCGCCTCGTGATCGGTGCCGCGCTCCTTGCCCTCGCGATGCTCGGCATGTGGGCACGCACCTTCGCCACGCGCCAGTTGCTCGCGCAGACGCCCGACTGGCTCCTCATCCGGCAGGTCGGCGTGCTCTCGTGGGGCGACCTGCAGGAAGAATGGCGCGAGCTCGGTCGGCGCACGCTCTCGCCGCCGGCCGATCGCCAGCTCCTTGTGACGCTCCTCAACCGGCGCGCCCGCGACGGCTCGCTCCCCTCGGCTCTCGCGGTCTACATCCAGTCGCGCGCCAACTCCGCCACGCTTCCCTCCGATCTCGCGACGCGCTGGCTCGCCGAACTCTTCGACGCCCGGCTCATCACGCCAGAGTCCGTCGAGGCCGGCGAGCGCATCCCCATCGACATCATCGGGCGATTCTCCGCCGGATGGACCGGCGTCGCCGACGAGCCGCAGGTTCTGCTCTGCGGCGTTACCATCGACGGGAGCGAGGTTGCTCAGTCGCGCTGGGAGCGCCCCGTGGCGACCTCTCTCTTCGGCCTTGATCGCGCCGTGTTCGCGCACTCGCAACGCACCGAGAAACCGGGAACGATCACCATCGAGGCCCGCGGCTGGTTCTTCGTCGGCCAGCCCGACCAGCGCGTCACCTACGACGCCCTCGGCTCGCCCACGCTCCCCATGAACGTCTACGCCCGTCCGTTTTCCTTCTCGCGCACCGTCGAGGTCCGCCCGGCGCTCCCCAGCACCAAGAACGGGACGTGACTTTCGCCTCCATCCCGCCCACGATGGGGCATGACCACGCCCACATCACGCCCGCCCGTCATGATCGGAAGCTGGAACGCGATCCCCGCGATCGCCCACGCCGCCCAGCGCCTCCAGGGCAACACGCCGCTCCTCGACGCCATCGTCAGCGGCATCGCGCTCGTCGAAGATGATCCCGACGAGATGTCCGTCGGCTTTGGAGGCTTGCCCAACGAGGACTGCGTGGTCGAACTCGACGCCGCCGTGATGGACGGCGTATCGCACCGCTCCGGCGCGGTCGCGGGCCTGCGCGGCGTGCGCCACGCCGCCCGCGTCGCGCTCGAGGTCATGCGCCGCACCGACCACTCGCTCCTGGTCGGCGACGGCGCGCACAAGTTCGCCGCGCTCCTGGGCTTCCCCGACGAAAACTTGCTCACCGATCGCGCCCGCAAGGCCTGGCTCGATTGGAAGGCGAACCTCAGCGATCGCGACGGGTGGATCGCGCCCGATCAGGCAGCCTCGACCTTCGGCACGGCGCGATGGGCCGGGCGCACCGGGCCCGAGATGCTCGCGCCCGACGCCCCCCCACCCAAAGTCCCCTTCACCTACGGCACCATCCACGTATCCGCGGTCGATGCCGCCGGCAACCTTGCCTCGTGCACCAGCACCAGCGGACTGTCCTACAAGATCGCGGGTCGCGTCGGCGATTCCCCCGTCGTCGGCGCGGGCCTCTACACCGACAATGCGGTCGGTTCGGCCGGCGCGACAGGTCGCGGCGAATCGGTGCTGCAGGTCTGCGGCGCCCACACGATCGTCGCTCGCATGGAGGCCGGCGACTCCCCCACCGACGCGTGCTTGTTCACGCTCAAGAAAATCGCCGATCGCACTCGCCTCACGCACCTCCGCGACGCCAAGGGACGCCCCACCTTCAACGTCACGCTCTATGCACTCCGCAAGGACGGCGCGTTCGGCGCAGCGTCGATGCACGAAGGTTACGAGTTCGCCGTGCTCGATGGGAATACACCCCGCGCCGCGCCCGCGGCCTTCCTCTTCCCGCGCGACGCGAACGCTTGAAGTCGAGCTGCCTCTCCTCGCGCCTTCGCACCCGGTGCCGCAGGCTCGTGAGGGCGCAGGCGACCCCCCCCTGCCGCGGTTTGCGCCCCCCCTTCCGTTTGTCCCCCCCGCCCCCTCGCGCAGCGGTGAGATCGTGCTCTACCCGCGACCGCGGGCCCGCCGCTGCAACTCGAGCAGGTGCCGCAGCCCCGCACCCTTTCCACGCGTGCCCACTGGGCTCGGCGGAAGCGACGAGAACACGCCCGCCATCGCTCCGCGCAGCACCGCCGCGTGAGAAGCAAGCGATGCGCCCGCGAGCTTGTGCGCCCAGGCCCAGCCCGCGAGCATCGAACACAGGCCCGTCGCGCCGCGTCCGTGGCGCCGGCACATCCACACCCAATTCCGCGTCGCCGTGCCGAACCAGCGCGCCGATTTCGTCGCCGCCGCCGGGCTCTGGTGCCACGCGGTCCACGCGGGGTCGAACCATACCCCGCGCCCCAGCGACAAGAGCTTGAGCGCCAGATCGGTGTCGTTGCGGTAGAGGAAGAACGATTCGTCGTAGCCGCCCGCCGCCAGCCAGTCGGCCCGGCGCACGAGGTTCGCGCATCCCATCGTCGGCCAGTCGCTCCGCGCACCCTCGATCACACCCGCGAAGCGCCACTCGGGCATTCGAGTCTCGGGGTGAACCGGGAGCAGCGTGACCGCCGCCAGGTCGGGGCGTGCGCTCAGGAGCTCCATCGCCCGCGCGACGACGCCGCGTTCCGGCCAGGAATCATCATCCAGCACCAGCACCACGTCGCCCGTGCTCGCCTCGACGCCCCGGTTGAACCCTGCGATCGCGATGTTCGACTTCAGTTCGATCAGCTTCACGTGCGGGAATCGCCCGCGGATCATCGCCGGCGAGCCGTCCGTCGACGCGTTGTCGACGACGATCACCTCGGCCTGGCGCGTGGCGCTCTCTTCGCGGAGTTGTTCGAGCGTCTTGGCGAGCGCGTCGCGCCGGTTGTAGCTGAGCACGACGATCGAAAGCGTGAGTGATCGCGTGGCGCGGACGATCGGCGCCGCGGGCATCGCGTGATCCTCGCGCGGGCGCATCGCGATCTTCGCGGCAAGGCCGGCGCCGCGCGCGAGCACGCCCAGCGCTCGCCACGCCGCCGAACGCGTGGGCTTCGTGATCCAGGCGCCGGACTCGCTCAGGCACACCAGCGTGTCGGCGGCGAACCAGTGTCGCACCGCGCCGGCCGCGGGAACGATCGCGACATCGACCGCCGGCCCGAGCAACCATCGCGAGAGAGCACCGAGCACACCCGCGCGCCGCGAGCCGCCGCCGAGTTTCCTCGCGCCGGGGCGGAACGCCGCCGATTGAACCCGCTCGCGCCAGGTCTCATCGTGCTCGCACAAGGCCGCCGCGTCCGCGTCCACGGCGATGCTCGCGCCCGAGGGCAGGCCCGCGATGGCGTCGCGCAGTTGGTCGACCGAGACGGTCGGCGCCGGGCGCGGCACGTCGTGGCTCGCCGGGCCCGTCGTAACGCCGCGCGCCGCGTCGCGCAGACCGAGCATGTGCAGCTCCGCCAGGTCGTCGCGCCCCATCAGCGTCTGGTTGATCGCCTTGGCGACGCACGACATCGCGTGCCGGAATCGCACGCGTCGCCCGAGGCCCTTGGCGTCGATCGCGCCGAACGCGTTTCGCGTGCCGAAGTAGCGCTGCCAGGTCGGGAAGCGATCGAATCGCGGGTGCATCGCGAGCGCATCGGGGTTGACGGCGATGCGCCGCCCGGTCTGGTGAGAGATTTTGAGGCACCACTCCGCGTCGTCGGCGTTGATGAACCGATCGGGCATCAGGCCGACACGCTCGACGCACTCGCGGCGAAGGAGCAGGCAGCACGACGCAACGTAATCGCACGTTTCGACGCCCGGCACGCCGACCGTGCTCGTAAGCATCGGGCCCTGGCGCCCCGTGCGAGGATCGATCACGCCGCCGACCTCGTGCACAACTCGCGTGCGTGGGTCGGCCAGGGCAGGCCCGATGCCCGCGAGCATTGCATCGCTCATCAGCGTCTCAACGAGGCGAGCCAGTGTCTCGGGGAGCACGCGAGCATCGCTATCCACGAGCCACAGAAAGTCCGCGGCGGAGTCATCGCGCGTCCAATCTTCGAGCGCGGCCCGCATCGCGAGATTGAACCCGCCGCTCCCGCCCAGATTGGTCTCGCTCCGCACCACCCGCACCATCGACGTCGTCGCGGGCGCGGGAATCGCTGGCACCGACGCGTTATCCGCGATGATGACTTCCAGCGTCATCGCGACACCGGCCGCCGTGAGTTCCGTCGTGGCCAGATCGGACAAAAGCAGCGCCAGGTCGCCCGCGCGATTGTGGCATGGCACCAGCGCCCGTACACGCACCCGCGCAGCACCAACATCATCAGCTCGCGCGGCAACTCTCGCCTCGTACGAGCTCTCGAAGCGATCTGTGCCGCTCTCCTCAATGAACCCGCGCAGGTCGCCCGAGGGATCGAGCTCCACGCGCACCGGCGCAATGGGGCGCGGCGGGGCGACCGAGTCGTGAAGCTCGCCGTGCGTGTCGAGAAGGTCGCTCACGCGCGCAGACCCTCCGCGCTGCCGGCGGGAATGTCGGCACTCGTTTTCTTCAAGATCGGGTTGGCTCCGTCGGGCTTCCGCCCCGTGAGGCGCGCGACCAGCCCGGTCACTTTCTTGATCGCACGATAGACGGGCGCGGGAAGCGCCTGCAAGATGCGGTGCATCCGGCGATGGAGGCGCACCGCCGCGAAGCTCTCGTAGAACTCGCGCTGGGCTTCTACGGCCGTGATCACCGCCGCCGCCACCTTCGGCTCGGCCAAGGGCGGCACTTGGTAATTGCGATCCGGGTCCTTCCACATGCGGTGCTCCACGCCGACCACGCCGTCGCGGAGCGACCACAGAAACTGCAGCGGGATCGGGTAGCCCGTCTCGTCGATCCAATTGCAGTCGAACGCGCGGAGCATCGAGTTGGACTTCGAAACGATCTCCATCGCGTGCGCGTCATAGGTCGCGCGATGACGCGACACCAGCGCGGCGAACAACTCGTCGTGGCGTTTGACGGCCTCCATCACCATCGTGATCTGGCTGTGACGCCGCCAGAAGAAGAGAGGCTCGGGCACGCGCACGCCGCGATAGCCGTGCTCGCTGCAGGTGATCCAGAAGCTCCAGTCCTCATATCCGAGGCGCATGGACTCATCGAATCCGCCCACCTCCTCGAAAACCTCGCGCCGCACCAGCACCGTCACGGGGTGCAGGTTGGTGATTAGGAGCATGAGCGGGTCCCACTCGGGGACTCGCCAGGTCCCGGTGCCCAGCTCGGTCAGCGTCTCCTGGCAGTAGGCGTGCGAGACCTTCTCGCCGCGCGCCACGCCGCCGCGGATCGCCGCCGCGAGCTTGGAGACAAAGGTCGGCGCGATGAAATCGTCCGCGTCGAGGAAGAAAACGAATTCGCCGGTGGCTTCCTTGGCGCCGCGGTTCCGGGCGGCGGGCAGTCCCCGATTTTCCTGGTGGATGACCCGGACGCGCTCGCTCGCGAGGGCGTCGCAGGCGGCGGGTGACGTGGCGTCGTTCGAGCCGTCGTCAATGACAACCACGTCGACGATCGCGTCGACCTGACCAAGACACGACTCCACCGCGGCCCGAACAAACCGGCCGTGGTTGAAGCATGGGATGACCGCCGTTGCCGTCGGCTTCATGCCAGCCCTTCGACACACCCTACTCCATGAACCAGAGAGACCGATGATACGACCCGCGGCGCGCGGATTTCGCATTTTCGGACAATGTCCGGGATGCGATGGTCCCGCGCCCAAACCGTGCGATACTTCTCCTAACGCCGGGCGCTCGCCCGCGCGGGAGGGTCCGCCGCCCCATGAGCCCATTCTGGTCATTCGCCGCCAAAATGCTCCGCTATCGCGGCATGATCGTGGCTTCGTTTGTCATGGCCGGCGTCGCCGCCCTCACGCTCGGAGCGGGGCTCGTCGGCATCAAGCCGATCCTCGAGGGTCTGCTCGGTAAAAACGCGGGCGGCCTGCCCCAGTTCGCCCGCGACCTCAACGCCAAGGTCCCCGGGTGGGCGCCCGGCTGGGCCAACATCCCCGATTCGATCATCCAGAAGCTCCCCGACGGCCCATCGACCGCGGTCGCGTGGATCATGGGGTCGCTCTGTGTGCTCACCGCGATCGGCGCCACCGCCACCTTCCTCCACGCCTACCTGTCGCTCACCGTTGTCAACCTCACCACCACCAACATCCGGCGCGACGCGTTTCACAAAGTGCTGCACATGCCGCTCAAGGACATCGTCCTGGGCGGCCCGTCCGACGCGATCAGCCGCATCATGCAGGACACGGCGGCGATCTCCGGCGGGTTCAATTCGCTCCTCTCAAAGGCCGTGTCGCAGGTCGCCAAGGGCCTGGGCGCACTCATCGCCGCCTTCTTCATCGACTGGCGCCTCGCGTGCCTCGCCTTGGCTGTCGGGCCGGTGCTCTTCGTCATCATCCGCAAGCTGGGCAAGCGGATCCGCCGCGCGTCCAAGGCCGCCCTGGTCGCGCAGTCGGGCCTGTATCAGGCCGCCGCCGAGAGCCTGCAGGGCCTGCGCGTCGTGAAGGTCCACACCACCGAGCGCTACGAGGCCGGGCGGTTCCACCGCATGAACAAGGATGCGATGCGCGAGCTCAACCGGGTCCGCACCGCCCGGGCCCTGGCCAGCCCTCTCGTCGAAGCCCTCACCCTATTCGCCATCGCCGGCCTCACGCTCATCGCCATCAACAACATCCGCGTCGGTGTGATCGAGGCCAGCGCCGTCATCCAGGTGATCGTCGCGCTCGGCGCCGCCGGCGCCAGCTTCAAGCCGCTCACTGGCCTGCTCAACGACGTCCAGGCCTCCGCCGCCGCCGCCGAGCGGCTCGCCGAACTCATGAAGGGCCCCACCGAATCCGGGCACGAGCCCTCGCTCCCCAAGCTCCCGCGCCACAAGCACTCGATCAGCTTCGACAACGTCATCTTCACCTACCCCACCGCGGCCCGCCCGGCGCTCGACGGCGTCAGCCTCACGATCAATCACGGCGAGACGGTCGCCGTCGTCGGGCCCAACGGCTCGGGCAAGACGACGCTCCTGGCCCTCGTGCCGCGCCTCTTCGACCCCGACATGGGCCCCGAGGGCCGGCGCGGTCGCGTGCTCCTCGACGGGAACGACATCTCGCGATTCAGCGTCCGCAGCCTGCGCCGGCAGATCGGCGTCGTCACCCAGGAAACCGTGCTCTTCAAGGGCACCATTCGCCACAACATCGCCTACGGCGCGGAGGCCGCGACCGAAGATGCCATCATCACCGCCGCCAAGCGCGCCCGCGCCCACGACTTCATCATCGCGCTCCCCAAGGGCTACGACACCATGGTCGCCGAGCAGGGCCTCACCCTCTCCGGCGGGCAGCGTCAGCGCCTCGCGATCGCTCGCGCCATCCTCCGCGATCCCTCGATCCTGATCCTCGACGAGGCCACCAGCATGATCGACGCCGACAGCGAGGCCCAGATCGCCGAGGCGCTCGCCGATTTCGCCAAGGGGCGCACGAGCCTGATCGTCGCGCACCGCCTCTCCACCGTGCTGAGCGCCGATCGCATTCTCGTGATGAACCAGGGCAAGATTGTCGACGCCGGCACGCACGCCGAACTGCTGCAGCGTTGCCCCGTCTATCGCCTCATCGCCGATCGACAGCTCCTGCCGCCCGTGGCGTAGATCAACATGCAGCGACCCGGCACCAATCCCGACAGCGCCGAGATGTCCGACTTCCTGTGCGACTTCTGCCGCCAGGAATGGACCACCGCGATCCCCATGGTCGAAGGGCATCGCGGCAGCCTGATCTGCGGCTCGTGCCTCACCATCGCCTACACCGAAGTCTTCCTGCTCAATCTCAGCGCCGCGCCCACGGGCGCGGCCTGCACGCTGTGCCTGCAGGAACTCGCCGGGCCCGCGTGGAAGAGCCCCGAGCACGAGTGCTTCGTGTGCAAGCGGTGCATCAACCACGCCGCCAGCGTGCTCGCCAAGGACCCCGACTTCCACTGGAAGAAGCCCGCGTCGGCGACGTGATCGCCGCTCGATGCCCCGATGCCGTGTGGCTTAACACCTTCTTCGATGTCGACCATCGGCGGGCGCGTGTCCCCTCCCATCGCCCATGCCCGCGCCACAACAGCCCTTCTCCCGCCGCATGATCGATTCTCCGATCGGCCCCATCGCCATCGACGCCACCGTTCGCGGCGTTTGCAGCATCAGTTTCGGCGTGCGCCCCGCGCGTGAGGACATGCAGCCCGGCGATCTTGCGGCGGCTTTGCCCATCCTCGATCACGCCGCCCGCGAACTCGCCGAGTATTTCGCCGGTTCTCGCCGCGACTTCGCCATCCCTCTCGACGCGCTCGGCACGGAGTTTCAGCACCGCGTGTGGCAAGAGCTGTGCCGCATCCCGATGGGTGAGACGATCAGCTACCAGGAACTCGCGCGCCGCTGCGGAGACTTGAACGCCTCCCGCGCCGTCGGCGCCGCCAACGGCGCCAACCCCATCGCGATCGTCGTGCCCTGCCACCGCGTCCTGGCCAAGGACGGCACGCTCCACGGCTACGCCGGCGGCCTGCATGTCAAACGCGCGCTCCTCGACCACGAGTTCGCCGTCACCGGCGCCGTGCTCGGCGCGCGCTAGCGCGCTGACTTCCTCGGCCCCACGCCTTCCAGGTCGAACGGCACAAACCCAAGCCCGATCGCCGGCGAGTCCGGCGCGATTTTCCACGGTTTCTCCGCGTCGATCAGCACGCGCGGATCGGCGACGACCGACCCGGTATCGCGCCCATTGGCCCATGTCTCGAGCTGTGTGTTGCCGGGGAACACCGCGGGCCCGTTCAGGCTCCAGAAGATGTTGTTCCGGCTGGTGAAGTGATCGTTCCAATCGCCGTTCAGCATCACGCCGCTGGTGCGCACGACGATGTTTCGTTCGAGCGTGAACGAGTTGTGGTCCTCGCGCCGCGAGCGCCACAGTTGGGCGTCGCGCCCGAAGAGCAGGATGTTGTTGCGAACGATGTTGTCCCTGCCGTAGTGCTGGTGGAACGATCCGTGCGTGGTGCGCAGCACGAGGTTGTTCTCGGCGACGATGCCGGTCGAGCCCTCGTCGAAGTAGATGCCCCACGCGATGGTGCGTCCCGCGATGTCGTGGAAGTAGTTGTGATGGATCGTCGTCGTGCGCACGCCGTCGGTCTGCGTGCCGAGCGTGTAGATGCCCGCCATGTCGCCCAGCGGCGGCTCGATGCTTCCTTTGCGGACGCCGAGATTGCGGATCTCGTTGTACTCGACGGTGTTCCCGATCGCGGCGGACGGCCCGTAGCCCCACGTCCAGCCGATCGAGATCCCGCTGTAATCAAAGTCGCTGATGAGGTTGTGCGACAGGCGATTGCCGGGCGACTGGCCGATCCACACGCCGATCGCCTGGTGGTGGATCTTCCCGCCGTCGGTGATGATGCAGTCCTCCACGACGTTGTCGCGCGCGAGCAGTTCGCCCTCGCGGATGGTGGTCTCGCCGAGCTTCACGCCGCCCGCGCCCAGGTCGGTGATCGTGCAATGGCGCAGCGTGTTCTCGCGGCAGGCCTCCGCCAGCTCGATTCCATACGCCTCGGTGTGCGCGATGCGGCAGCGATTGAAGGCAACGCGGCGCGCGCCGACGCCGACGATCGCGCCGGGAGCGCCGTTGGCCGCCTGCACGAAGCCGATCACGTCCTTGCTGGGCCACGTGAGCTTGTTCGAGTCGTCAAACCACCAGCGTGCGTGAGCGAACTCGATGCCGCGAAACTCGACGTGGTCGACGAACCGGCCGGATTCCGGTTCGGCCGCGGGGCGCACGGGCGTGGCAAGGCGGGGCCCGACCGCCCCCTTAGGGCGTGAGACGTGCTTGACGTACACCCGGTCGTGCGCGACGCACCATTCGAGGTCCTCGTCGAGCAGGCTCGGCGCGCCCTGGATGCGATACAGATCGCCGGGCGCAAGCTCGAAGACGTTCGGGTTCGCGAAGCGCACGACGCGCCTCTCGCGGTCGATCGATTCGACGCGCAGGTGCGAATCGACCCAGCGCGTGAAGGTGACGACCTCCGCGCCGGGCTCCACGTGCGACCATGTGTCGGCGTCGGCGTCCGCGTAGACGAACGCGCGCTGGCCCTTGGTCCAGTCGCCGCGCGGCTCCCCCACGGGAATCGCGTCCACGTGCATGAACGAGCCCCACACCGGATGCCCCGACCACACCAGACGCTCATCGCCGATCCAGAGCGAGCGGAACGCCGGGCCCTTGTGATCGGCGGCCCAGGCCGGGAGCGGGCAGGACCACACGCCGTCGCCCTCGCTCTTCCAGTTCGAGAGTTCGCTCCCGCCCGACCAGACGACGCGCTCGCCCTCGGCGGCGGCGTAGACCACGGGCGAGGCCTCGCTCCCTGAATCGCGAGCGTCGAGTACGAATGTGTCGGCGAGCTCGTACTCGCCGACGTGGAACGTGATCGTGACGCCGCCGCGCAGCGCGGGGTCGGCGGCAGCTCGCAGGGCGCGGAGGCGATCACGCGCGCCGGCGGGCGTGGCGAGGGCGGAGGTGAGGGAGCGGCCGTCGTTGCGGTCGGCGCCGCGCGGCGAGACATGAAGCACCAGTGGGGATGCGCGGAATGCGGGATCGCCGGCATGGTTGGGGTTGGCGAGCGGCCCGTCCGCCGAACCGAACACGGCGCATCCGGCGAGCAGCGACGCAGATATGGGCGCGCTCAGTCGTGGATGGATCATGGCGCGAGTCTAGCAGCGGTGTGGGCTGCTCGACGCCGGAATGCAGCAACCTGGCATTCAAGGAGATGGCAGGGATCGACATGCCGAATGGTCCGCCGCACCACGCACAAGCAACACTTCGGGAACGATGCCGCGGGGGAGACCTGTCACGCGTGCGCGTCGGCACATCGGCGGGCGTGCCTTATTCCGGCGAGCGCCGCCCCGTCGGAATGGGCGCTGCGAGCGGTTCGGCGCTGGGGATCTGGACGCCCGTGGCGTGAGCGCGGAGGATTTTGATCCCCCAGGCCTCGAGCGTTTTGCGCAGCCAGGGGTTCTGCTCGTCGCGATGCTTGAACTCGAAGGTCTCGGGGTAGGACTCAGGGACGCTCTTGCGCTGCTCGGCCGCGCGATAGAGCACGACGGCGCATCCGGTACGTTCGCTGCCCGCGCCGCAGTGCACGAGCACGGGCTGCTTGGCGGGGTCGGTCATGATCGCGAGGGCCTGAACGTAGTTGTTGGGGTTACCGGTCGAATCACCGTAGAGATGAAACCGGTAGCGCTCGACACGGAGCGCGTCGGCGACGTCGGCGGCCCGCTGGTCCTCGCGCGAGCCGGGCTCGCACGCGCCGAGGTCGACGATGGTGCGGATGCCATGATCCTCAACCACCTTGCGCATGGCGGCGATGGAGAGCTCGCCAGCGCGGTAGAGCTTGCCCTCTTCAACCACGCCGAAGTTCTTGGGGACCAGGTTCGGGCGGACGCCCTCGACATAGAACCACGCGCCCAGGATGGCGGCGAGGGTGATGAAGAAGAGTCGGGCCGGGCGGGAATCGCGGCGCGGCAATGGCGACGCGGCTTCACCCGCCACATTGGCAGGCGAGTCTGTGTTTGTCGCGGGGATTGCGGGCGGGCCGTGCAAACTCATCGCAGGATCGTAGCGCCCGGCCAGCGATCTCCCGCGCGGGCGGAATCGTCGCGGCGTAGGATGGTTTGGATGGATCGAAGCCGCACAAGGAGGTCGGCGGAACCGAACGCGTCATCGCCCGGCGGGGGTGCGGCGCGCTCGGCGTACCCGGCGGCGGTGGAGCGATTGATCGCGGAGTTTGCGCGGCTCCCGGGCGTGGGCCGGCGATCGGCGGAGCGACTGGCTTTCTACATCCTGAAATCCGACGAGGCGACGGCGATGGGGCTGGCGCGGGCGATCCACGACGTGAAGAAGCTGGTGAAGCACTGCCGCGTGTGCTCGAACCTGAGCGACGACGAGTTGTGCGCCGTGTGCGCCGACCCAAGGCGTGATCGCACGCGCGTGCTGGTGGTTGAGCAGCCCAAAGACCTGATCGCGCTGGAGCAGACCGGGATGTATCGCGGGCTGTACCACGTGCTGATGGGGAGGCTCTCGCCGCTGGACGGGATCGGGGCGGGCGACCTCACGGTCGACGACCTTTTGAGGCGGATCGAGAAACCGGAGGGCAACCCGGGCGGAACAAGGGTGGAGGAAGTGATTCTCGGACTCAACCCGACGGTGGAGGGAGATGGGACGTCGATGTACCTGGCGGAGCAGTTGAAGACGAGAGGCGTGCGGGTCAGTCGGCTGGCGCGGGGGTTGCCGACGGGATCGTCGCTGGAGTTTGCGAACCGTGCGGTCCTGGCCGATGCGATCCAGGGCCGGCAGTCGATGGAGTAGGTTGAACACACGCCATGCGTTTCGAAGCGTCCCAGCACATGAAGCTCGGCCAGCAGATGAAGCTGGCGCCCCGGATGATCCAGTCCATGGAGATCCTCCAGATGCCATTGGGGGAGCTTCAGGAGCGGATCGAGCAGGAGCTGGAGAACAACCCGACGCTGGAGATCGTGGAGCCGGTGATCGAGGGCGAGGACGGGCAGCCTATGACGCCCGGACGCTCGTCGGTCCGCGAACGCATCGAGCGCGCCACCGGGCTGGCCCCGCGATCCACGGGCGAGCGTGATCCGAAGATGGACGCCATGGCGTCGGCTCCGGCGCGGAAGGCGTCGCTCCAAGAGCAGTTGCTCGACCAGTGGCACCTGGTTGACGTGAAGGAAAACCTGCGGCCGCTGGGCGAGCTGGTCATCTCATTCCTCGACGACGACGGGTTCCTCCGCACTCCGATCGAGACGATCATCGATCGCGCGCCCGGTGATCGGGCCAAGCCGACGGCCGCGGAAATCGAAGAGGCGATCGGCGCGGTGCAATTGCTCCTCGAGCCCGCGGGCGTGGCGGCCCGCGATCGACGGGAGTGCCTGCTGCTCCAGCTTGACGCGATGGAGGACGAGCCGGGCGAGGTGAGCATCGAGTTGATTGAGCACACGCGCACGCTGATCGAGCATCATCTCGAGGACCTGACGCAGAACCGCCTCCCCAAGATCGCGGAGAAGACGGGCTTCACGCTCGGGCAGATCAAGGACGCGATGGGGCTGATGCGCCGGCTGTCCCTGGCGCCCGCGAAGCAATTGGTGGACGACGATCCGAAGCCGATCATCCCCGACGCGATTGTGGAGTACGACGCGGACCACGATCGGTATATCGGGTACCTGAACGACATGCGCATGCCGCAGCTCTCGCTCAACCGCGAGTATGCGCTCATGGCCAAGGACCGCGGGACGGACAAGCAATCGAAGGAGTTTCTGCGGACGAATCTGGGGAACGCGCAGTGGCTGATCGACGCGGTGCAGCAGCGGAAGAAGACGCTGGAGCGGGTGATCGCGGTGGTCGTGGAGGCGCAGCGGGAGTTCTTTGATTTCGGGCCGCAGGCGCTCAAGCCGTTGCCAATGACGCAGGTCGCGGAGCAGCTTGGGATTCACGTGGCGACGGTGTCACGGGCGGTGGCGGAGAAGTACCTGCAGACGCCGCGCGGGATTGTGGCGCTCAGGAAGTTCTTCACGGGCGGGACGCAGACCGAGAGCGGCGAGGACATGTCGTGGGACGCGATCAAGGCGGCGTTGCAGGACGTGATCTCGGCGGAGGACAAGGCCAAGCCCCTGAGCGATGAGGCACTGGTCGAGGAACTGAAGAAGCGCGGCATCGAGATCGCGCGGCGGACAATCGCGAAATATCGCGACCAGCTGAAGATTCCGCCGGCGCGTTTGAGAAAAGCCTACTAGGCAGCATCGGGCATCGGTGGACGAAAGGAAGTACCGGGGAGTCGCCGTGCGCGCACTCGCGTCACGGCCGATCGAGCTTGTCGCCCTTCGTCTGAGCTACTTCGTCGGCGGCTGCCAGCGCTGCTCGTCGAGGATGGCGTCGAGCATCGCGGTCTGTTCGAAGGTGCTTTTGGCGGTGGCGAGCTTGCGCCACACGAGCACACCGCCGAACGCCGCCAGGATCGAGCTCCCGCCCATGAGCACGCCCGCCATCTGCAGGCGTGTCGAGTCGATGGCGCTCCCGCCCGCGGCGGGAGTCTGGCGCAGCACGGTCACCGCACCGTCGACGCGGCGCTGACGCGAGGCGTTCGAGAAGCTGATGAGAGCGCCCGTGAGCGTGTCGGCGAGGCGTTCGGCCCGGTCCGCGCCCTCGGCCCGCACCTCGAGCTTCATCTCGCCCGGCTCGTTGAACTCAGCCGACGCGGATTCCTTCAGGAATTTCGCGACCTGCGGCGCGGTTCCAAGCGTCGTCAGGCCACGCTTGTTGAACCGATCGGCGGCGGCCTCGTGGAAGCGCGGGTCATCCAGGAGCGATTGGTGGAAGGTCTGCCACTCGGCGAGCTCGGCCTGGGAGAGCGTGCGGTTGCGCGAGTCGGCGCCGATCGCGGAGCGGGCCGAGAAGTAGCCTGGCCACACCTGGCCCGACACGATCCACGCGATGCCGCCCAGGATGAGGAGCGTCATGCAGGCGTACATGAGCGTGGCGGCGGCGCGCCCGCGGGCCTTGGTCTTTTCGATGCGGCGCTGGGCGGCGTTGATCACTTCGCGGGCGCTCAGGAGGTCCTGACGCTGCGCCAGCACCTGCTCGCACTGATCGAAACGCGTGCGCAGCGCCTCTCCCGCGACGCGGAGCTTCTCCGATTGCTCTCGGAGCATGAGCTTGGCACGCTGCAGGCGGTTCTTTCGCGTGCGCGCCACCTCGGTGATCCCGCCGCCGAACGAGCGGGCTTCCTTCAACTCGGCGGCAAGCTGCTGGGCCAGCTCGCGCGAGCGCTGCTCGGTCTGTTCGAGCACGGAGAGATCACGCCGCGTTTCTTCGAGCTTGGTGCGGCAATCCGACAGCTCGCGCGACAGGGTCTCGATGTGGGCGCGGGCCTTGGCGAGTTCCGCGCTGGATTCGCCGCCGCCCGAGCGCAGGTGTTCGATGACGTCCGCGGCCTGTTCGAGCTTCTGGCGGTCCTGCGCGGTGATCTGCTCCAGCTCCGCGATGCGAGCCTGGAACTCCGCGAGCGTGGACTTGGCGGCGACCAGTTCCTGGGCGGCGCTGGTGTTCTGCGCGCCGGCGTCGCTGGCCTGGGCCAGGGCGCGGTCGAGCGCGCCCTTCAGGTTGGCGAGCTCGGTGCGCGACGATTCGAGCTCCTGGCGCAGCTGACCCGCCACCTGCTGGGCCTGGTTCAGCTTGGCGACCAGCTCATTGCGCTCGCGGGTCGCGCCGTCGAGGTTGGTGCGGAGCGAGGCGAGGGCGGCCTCCTGCGTCGAGAGTTGGGCGGCTCGCACGTCGAGGTCGAGACGCTTGGCCTCCAGGTCGCGGGCGCGATGCTCGAACTCGCGGGCGCGGGTATCGAGCTCACGCGTGCGCGCGTCCTGATCGCGCGAGAACGCGGCCCGCTGCTCGTCGAGCTCGGCGCGCGACGCCAGCAACGCGGCGTTCTCGCGCTCGAACGAGTCGCGGGCGCGCGAGAGCACGCCCTCGGCGGCGGCCAGCGCGGACGCGCGGGTGGTCAACTCGATCTCCGCGCGCTTCAACTGCTCCATCTGCGTCTTGCGCTCGGAGCAGAGATTCTTCAGGCTCTCCAGGCCCATCTGGAACTCGGAGAGCACCTCGAGGACGGCCTCGTCGCCGGGCGCCTTGGGGCGCGGCAGGCCGTGCTCGTCCAGGGCGTCGAGCGTTGGATCGGACGGGCCGGGGTTGGAGGGGGATGTGTGGTCGCTCATGGTCGGTGCGTCCGGGAGGTGCGTGCGTGGCGACCGCCGCCCGCCCGAGGGGCGCGGCGATCGCTCCAAGCCGGATATCGGCGCTCCTTTAGAGCGCCTGAACCGGAGGGTCCGGGAACGCAAAGAACCGGGGAAAGCGGGCCCTTGCAGGCCCGAATCTCCGCCGAATCTGCCAGGCCAAAAAGCGCGAATAACGCGCGAACTTCACCGCCGCGAGGGTCGTATGACCTGCGGAACGTGAACGGGCGGTGAAGCGCCCGAGCACGCGACGGCCACGCAAGCCGCGACCCTCCTCTCGCCCGCTGGAATCTGTCACCGGCGGGCGGTTCTCTTTTTGAGACGGGCCCCTGGGCCGGGCATCAATCGCCGCGCTGGCCCGCGTCGTCGGCGAAGGGCGCGGCCGCCAAAGACCTGTGCCCCTAAACTCGGGCCGCCCGTCCGCCGAGAGAGTCAATCTTCACGGAGTTGTTATGCCCACCCTGGACTGGTCCAACGCGCGAGTCATCGTCACCGGCGGCGCCGGCTTCATCGGGAAGGTCGTGTGCGCTCGCCTGCAGGCCAAGGGCGTGAAGCCGTCCAACCTGTTCGTGCCCCGCCGCAAAGACTTTGACCTCACGGAAAAGGACTCGGTCGTTCGCCTCTACACGCAGGCGTTCCCGAAGCCCGACCTTGTGATCCATCTGGCGGCGGAAGTCGGCGGCATCGGCGCCAACCGCGCCAACCCCGGGCGCTACTTCTTTGCCAACATGGCGATGGCGCTGCACCTGATCGAGGAAGCGCGGAAGAACGATTTCGTCGATCGTGGCGCAAAGTTCGTG
>OEIV010000175.1_pt1 | contig 40867 bp, 36 predicted proteins | sample 1539231 | NCBI WGS metagenome assembly OEIV01 (sample SAMN03794762, study PRJEB22550) | activated sludge metagenome | feature: wastewater treatment plant; material: activated sludge; isolation source: Wastewater treatment plant of a petroleum refinery complex | place: Argentina: Buenos Aires ... | reverse complement strand
ATCGACCATTCTAATATTTATAATATTAAAAACCACAGAATTTATTGTCCCAGATTTTAAAATTGAAAATTTGCCTATTCTATATAAGATTATTGGTTTTTCATTAGGTTTTGTTATCATATCTATTTTAAGTATAAACTTAGTTTTTTCTGCTTATAAAATAATTATCGATAGAGATTTAAAAGAAATAGATAAATATTTAGAAAAAAGAAGAAATTATTTTAATCACAAAGAAAAGAACTAACTCATATATTACACCGTTTTAATTAAGTTGCGGGTGGAGAAAAAATCAAAGTGGAAATTGCTTCGGTAAATATAACCATCCTAAATAATAAATAGATACAAGGAAGTAAATTTGAGTAAAGATTATTTTGAACAAAAAGCAGAAAGCTATGATAAAGATGCTAACAGAGTTGGTAATGTAGATAACATTGCTAATTCTATTTTACGCAGCTTTACGTTTAATAAAAATATGCACATAATGGATTTTGGCAGCGGCACGGGTTTGCTATTAGAAAGAGTGGCTCCGTTTATAAAAAAAATTACTGCGGTTGATGTATCTGAAGCAATGACAAAACAATTGAGCGAAAAAATAAAAAACTTAGATTGTGAAGTTGAGATTCTTCAACTGGATTTAACAAAAACAAAATTAGATATGAAATTTGATGGAATAATCTCATCAATGACAATGCATCATATAAAAGATACGCAGGCTATGTTTAACGATTTTTATACAATGCTAAGTGATAATGGCGTACTTGCAATCTCCGATCTTGATATTGAAGATGGAAGTTTTCATACCGAAGACACAGGAGTTTTTCATCTTGGATTTGATAGAACAGCATTCCAGGAACAAGCCATCGCAGGCGGATTTAAAAATGTTAAAATTAATACAGCAAGTATTGATGAAAAACCACACGGCAACTATCCTGTGTTTTTGCTAACTGGTAATAAATAAGATTGATTACTAAAAATTATCTGTACAAAACTTTGGATGAATAATTTCCCTTAACTGCTTTATATTGCAATCCATAATTATAAACTCTTCAATTTATTTTTAAAAGTAATTGGCAGTAAAACTATCTAACATATTCAGTAAAGTTCAGTGGGCTTTAGTTGCATTCGTATTTATTGCAACTGTTTTAGTCGGCTACATAACTTTTTTTACATCCAATAATTCCTATAAAAAAACTTCGGTCATTTATTTTAACGGTAAAAAAGATTACACAAAAATATTTCAGGATGTGGTTTCAAACTCAAATCACGTAATAATTAAATCGGGTACATATTACTTAGCAAAACCGATTTATTTAAATGACAATATTACAATTGAAGGTGAAGGTACTGTAAAATTGATGAAGGTGAGTAATTATTCTCATGTTTTTGTAAACACAAAAACCAAATTAGATTTTGCTGAAAAATTTAATATTAATATTATTATTGCAAATATTCTTATAGATGCAAATAACGAAGGAAGTCAAATAGATGCAGCGCACAAAACAGCTAATGGAATTATCTCTTTCAAATTTCTAAATAATTTAATTTTGAATAATGTCAAAATTATTAATGGTGATAGCCAACTCTATGGTGTACACTTGCAATCTGTTAAAAATGCAATAGTAAAATCGTATTTTTATGATGGCGCGAAGGATGGATTTCATATAAATGGAGGTTGTGAAAATATAATGATTGATGGATTTGAGATTTCAAGTTTTGATGATGCCTTCGGAATAATGACAGATGATTATCCAAGAGTTCAACACAATACTAAAGATATAAAAAACATTATTATAAAAAATGGTGTCAGTAAGAAAAGGAAAGAACAGACTGGCTTTTTTATTAGGTTTATGACCAGTAGCTGGTTAGAATGGCAAAATAAAAATAAATATAATATCGGAAATATAGTGAACGTTAATAATCTTCAGTATAAAAAAGTGAATCCAGGTGAAATGGTATCGACTTTACGCCCAAATCATGAACTTGGGGATAGTTTATATCTAGATGGAATATTTTGGCGGTTTCTTGGAAAAGGAAATAATAAGTCTTCAAATATTTTTAATATATCTGTGTCAAACGTTAACTTAGAAGATAATAGAATTATTTTAAGAACAGTAAACAAAGATTCTTTTAATTATGGAGAATACCCTGGAACTGAAAATACTTCTATCGTCGATGGTTTATTTATTGACAATATAAAGTTTTTATCTGTTAGAGGTAAAATGGGTAATTACAAAATAAGCAAATCAAGCAAAAATTATATCTTTTTATTATTTGGAATTTTAACAGCATTATTAAGTTTCATAATTCTAGTATTTATTAGATTCGTACAATTACAGAAAAAAGTTAAATGAGGTTAAAAGCATTCAATCTTTTTAGCAATGCGCAGTTAGTTTTAGTACTTGCCATGTTTTTTATTTTTGTGATAGTTGGACACATAACTTTTTTTACATCCAACCATTATGATAAACCTGCACCGTTTACATTTGAGATTAAAGACGGCGAATCATTTACAAATGTAACCGAAAGACTATTCGAGCAATCGATTATTCCAAGCAAGTTTAACTTTAAAGTTGCAGGTTTTATTTACGGAGCGCAGACTAAAGTAAAAGCCGCACGGTATAAAATTCCGAATGACTTAAGCTATTTAGATTTACTGGATTTATTTGTTAACGGTCCCGCGGATTATTTACGAGCAATAAAAATAAACGATGGTCAAACAATCAAATGGCTCGGTGCAAAAGTTAGACGCGATGTTAAAATTGATTCGGCTGCATTTGTAAATCTTGCAAACAATAAAGAGTTTGTAAAATCATTGGGGCTTAATACAAATTCAGTTGAAGGTTATTTGTTTTCCAAAACTTATAAAATGTACGAACACACATCTCCTGAAGAAGCAATTAAAATATTCTACAAAGGTTTTACGGATTTTTTTACAGATTCATTAAAGATAAGAGCAAAGAAAATCGGGTTAACAGTTCACCAGGTATTAACGCTTGCATCAATCATAAAAGGTGAAACAAACCTTGTTGATGAAATGAAAACTATTTCAGCAGTTTATCATAACAGGTTAAGAATCGGTATGCGTCTTCAAGCTGATCCTACAATACAATATATATTACCAAACGGCTGGCAAAGATTAACTTATAAAGAATTAAAAATTGAATCTCCTTATAATACTTATATATATTCTGGTTTGCCTCCCGGACCAATTAATAATCCCGGTAAGAATGCAATTATAGCTGCGCTGTATCCGGAAAAGAATAATTATTTGTATTTTGTAGCTGGTGGAAATGGCGGACATAAGTTTGCTAAATCATATTCAGATCATTTAAAGAATGTTGCACAGTATAGAAAATGGTTAAAAGAACAGAACAATCAGTAAAAATATTTTTATTTTTTTCAGCTCTTATATTTCTTATAAGTTGTGCTAACCAATTACCTCCGGGAGGGGGAGAGGTTGATGCAATTCCACCAGAAATTATTTCTTCGTATCCTGAAAACGGAACAACTAACTTTACTGACGATTACATCGAATTTGAATTTTCCGAATACGTTGATAAGCGTTCATTTAAAGATGCTTTGTTTATTTCTCCCGCTATCGATGAACAACTTGAGATTAGCTGGAGCGGCACATCGGTTGAAATTGGATTTCCAAATGGTTTGAAAGACAGCTTAACTTATGTTGTAACAATTGGGACCGATGTAGTTGATGTGAACAATAAAAACAGAATGTTAAACTCCTATTCATTTTCATTTGCGACAGGCGATAAGATTGATAAGCGAAGTATAGGTGGAAAAGTATACGGAAAAGATTCTGAAGGTACTTTGATTTTTGCATACAAATATGCTGATGACACAACGAAATATCTTGCAAGAAAACCGGATTATCTTTCACAGACAGGAAAAGATGGTACCTACAAGCTCAACGGACTTGCTGAATCTGTTTATCGTGTGTTTGCGGTTAATGATGAATTTCGTGATTTACTTTATCAGGCTGATCAGGATTTGATTGGAATACCAGGTAAAGAAATTTCTTTAACCAACACTGATTCAACTTATTCGGGATTGAATTTCTTTATGATGAAAGTTGATACTGTAAAACCACGCTTACTAGGAACAGTAATGACCGATTCTAACCATTTGGTAATTTCTTTGAGTGAAGAGTGTGATTCTGCATCCTACCTTGCAAATAATTTTCAAATAGTTGATTCAACTTCTAATGCAGTTTATCCAATAGATTTTTCATACCGTAATAAAACAAAAAAAGAAGAATTTGTTTTAGTTCATAAGAATAAATTGACTACTGAAAACAATTACTTTTTAGTGGCAAAAAAAATACAAGATCTGGAAGGTAATATATTTGAAAATGAATCAACTGGATTTGTTGTTTCAGATAAACCAGATACAACAGCTCTAAAACTTGTTCGAACTGAACCTGGCAGAAATGGTTCCACTGATTTTAAGAACCCGGAAATCCTTTTGTTCTTTGATGAAGCTGTAGCTAACAAAGAAATTAAAAATGCAATACTGTTTACAGATACATCAAAAAATAAAATAGGTTTTAATTTAAGTTTTATTGATGATGCAACAATCTCTTTAAAGCCTGAAATAGATTTGAAGCCTGAAAAGAATTATGAAATAAAAGTAAATCTGAATTATTTCTCTGATGCTGCTGGTAATAAGGTTGATTCAACTTTCATTCTTAAGTTTCAAACAATAACCGGTGTTGACTTTACCGGAATCTCAGGTAAATTAACAACTACAAAGAATAATGTGGTGGTTGTTTTACAGGATTCGAAAGATGCTAAAAAGTTTTTTACCGCTGTTCCGGATAAAACATCAGCTTACAAATTTGAAAGAATAGATGCAGGAATATATTCGATGTGGATATATTCTGATAAAGACAGCAGCGGTACTTTCGATAATGGCTACCCAGAGCCGTTTAGACATTCTGAAGAATTTTATTTTGTGCCTGATACAATAAAACTTCGTCCCCGCTGGAGTGTTACAGATTATAATATTATGTTTGAATAGAAAGTGTTTTTTTATTGCGAAGAGTTAGCGACGAAGCAATCTTTAAGCTAACTAAGAATATAACAGATTACTTCTCCGGAAAATTCGGGATCGTGATGACATTAATGCTGAAAAATTATCTGACCATCTTTAATAGTGTGTGATAAAAGGTTTCTTCCAACATTATAAACTATATCTGAATAATCAGTGGTATTAAAAACAGCAAAATCTGCTTTCTTACCTATTTCAATACTTCCAATGCTCATTTCACGATTTAAAGCTTTTGCAGCATTGATTGTAACCGCATTAATTATTTCTTCAATCTTCATTTTCATTTTAATTGCAGCAAGACTCATAATTAAATGGAAATTTAAAATGTGAGATGAACCTGGATTGTAATCAGTGGCAAGTGCAACTATTGCATTATTCTCAATTAGTTTTCTTGCAGGTGCAAATTGATAATCAAGAAAAAGTGAAACGCCGGGAAGAAGTACCGCTACTGTTTCGGATTCTGTAAACTTCGAAAAATCTTTTTCAAACAATACTTCTAAATGATCCACACTTGCTGCTTTGTGTTTTAATGCTACATCCAATCCGCCAACATTATTAAATTGTTCTGTGTGAAGTTTTAATTTTAATCCCGCATTGTTCGCAACAATAAAAATTTTATCAATCTCTTTAGAAGTAAAAGCAGTTGATTCACAAAATCCATCACAAAAATCTGCGAGTTTGTTTTTTGCAATATGTGGGATCATTTTATTAATAACTAAATCCACATAACCGGAATGGTTATCTTTAAACTCCGGTGGAAACGTATGTGCGCCAAGAAAAGTTGATACTATATCAATTGGAAAAATTTCATTAATTATTTTAATTGCGTGAAGCAGTTTGATTTCGTTTTCGAAATCAAGTCCATAACCGCTTTTTATTTCTAATGTAGTAACACCTTGTGCAATAAACTCCTGCACTCTTGGTTTCATTAATTCAACAAGATCAGTTAGTGAAGCATTTCTAACAGCACTAACTGTAGTGTTTATTCCGCCGCCTCGTTTTGCAATTTCTTCGTAATGTACGCCTGCAATTTTTTCTTTAAACTCTGTAGCTCTTGATCCTGCAAAAGCTGTATGTGTATGGCAATCAATCAATCCTGGCAATATCACTTTACCAGAAAAACTTATTTTTTCATCCACATTAATTTTATAAGATGAATAATTAGGAATGAAGTCCTTTATAATTCCGTTTTCACAATAAATAGAATGGTTTTCCAGAACTTCAAGCTCGGATAATTCCTTACCGCGTCTATAGTTCTTGCCCTTAGTATTACAAGTAATTATTTGTGATGCATTTGAGAAAAGTTTTTTCATTATTTGTAAATATTTATTTTGTCTTTAACAACTTTGGCTTCTTTATATCCCAATTGATTTAATTTAAATTTTAAATCATCAGCAGGCTTCTGATTATCAAAATCACCAACCTTAACTTTATAAAAAGGAGGTTCAAAATCTATATAGATTTCATAACTACTAAGACTAAAATATACATCTGCTTTTACCTGATTTGCTTCTTCAATATTATCCGTCGTTAAAACTAAAACTCTAAACCCATCATCCGTTCCAACCAAAGATTCAGTTTTTGTTTCGATTTCCGGGGAACCATAATCAAACCATACATTTGGATTTTTACTGACAGTTCCTGATTTTTTTTCTGGAATGATTATTTGGGTTTTATAAGGTGTTATATCAAAATCCTCTTTAGGTTCAGTTGATTTGATGGTTTCCTTATTTTCTTTCGAAGTGTTAGTAGAGTTTTCTTTTTCATTTTTATTATATCTGCTGCCTGTTGAGGCTGAACAAGAATAAATGATCAAAATGGATGAAAAAACAATAAATATACTTTTTATCTCAAACAATAACTTTTTCATACTTACTCTTTGTATTGAATTGTCTCAAATATAACCTTTTTTAGTAAAGCTAAGAAATTGCATAATTCGAACTATCCTCAAAATAAGATGTGAATATTATATTAGTCATTTTTTGAGAACCAGCGCTTTTTTTCGTATTTTTGCAACATCATTAAAAAAAGAATAACCAAAATGGCTGCAAAAAAACTTAAAATATTATTTGTAACATCTGAAGTAGTACCCTTTGTAAAAACAGGAGGTCTTGCCGATGTTTCGTCTGCCTTGCCGCAAATGCTATCCGAATTGGGCCACGAAGTTAGAATTGTAATACCAAAATATGGTGCAGTGGACGATAGAAAATTTAAAATACACGAGATAGTTAGATTAAAAGATTTGATTGTGAAAATTGGTGATAAAGATGTTACTTTTTCATTAAAGTCATGTTTCTTACCAGGACCAAGAGTTAGAGTGCAGATTTATTTTTTAGATAATCAGGAATATTTTGGCAGTCGCAATAGCTTATACGTAGATCCTAAGACCGGAAAAGATTATCCTGACAATGATGAAAGATTTATTCTCCTTAGCCGTGCGGTGATGGAATTAATTATTAAGCTTGGCTGGATTCCGGATGTTATTCATTTAAATGATTGGCAGTGCGGATTGGTTCCTGCATATTTAAAAACTGTATACAAAAACCAAGAAGGATTTGATCAGTTTAAGACATTATTTACTATTCACAACCTGGCTTATCAAGGAGAATTTCCTACAACAACATTTAAGAAAACCGATTTGCCAAAAGAACTTGAATCAGTTTCTAAAGGCATCATCCATAATGGTAAAGTAAACTTTATGAAAAGCGGTTTAATGTTTGCAGATGTGATAAATACGGTTAGTCAGACTTATGCAAATGAAATTAGAACAAAAGAAGAATATGGCGAAGGTCTTAAAGATGTTTTAGCAAAAAGAAAAGATTCTTTATATGGAATCGTGAATGGAATTGATAAAAATGTATGGAATCCTGAGAAGGATAAACAAATTCCGGCAAACTTTTCAGCCAAAAATATTGATGAAAAATTAGTTAATAAAAAAGAACTTGCTGAACGTTTTGGATTAACCTTCGATGAAAAGATTCCAATTATTGGATTGATATCAAGACTTTATGATTCAAAAGGACTGGACCTTGTACAAAAAGCTTTTACTGATCTAATGAAGTTAAATGTTCAGATTATTTTACTTGGAACAGGTGATCATAAGTATCATTCTTTTTTTGATAAAATGGCTGCTAAGTTTCCGAAAAAATTTGCAAGCTATCTTGGTTTTAATGATGAGTTAGCACATTTAATTGAAGCAGGTTCAGATATGTTTCTTATGCCTTCAAAATATGAACCCTGCGGTTTAAATCAGATGTATAGCCTTGTTTATGGTACTGTTCCAATTGTTAGAGAAACAGGAGGTTTAGCTGATACGGTGGTAAAGTTTAATGATAAGACTGAAGAGGGAACGGGATTTGTTTATAAGAAATATGATGTTGATGATATGCTTAAGGAAATAAAAAGAGCAATCAAGATTTTTGAAGACAAGAAAATCTGGCAGAAGATTATGAGATCAGGAATGAAATCAGACTTCAGCTGGGATTCATCAGCAAAAAAATATATAGAACTTTATAAGACCATGTTATCATCTGATTAGTTGATGTTAAGTAAAGCTGTTTTTTTAGATCGTGATGGTACATTGAATTATGATCCGGGTTACTTAGGTAATCCAAATGATCTTGAATTGTTTTCTGATACTGGTAATGTACTAGCTGCACTCAAGAACAAATTTCAGTTCAAACTGATAGTGATTTCAAATCAAGCAGGAATAGCCAGAGGAATAATTACAGAAGAACAAGTTATATCTGTAAACAAGGAGTTGAATAAAAAACTATCAGAATATAATGTACAAATTGATGCATTTTATTATTGCCCTTTTCATCCCGATTTTAGCAGTGAAGAAGATTGTCTTTGCAGAAAGCCATCTCCCAAAATGATTTTAGATGCCACCAATGATTTGAATATTGATCTATCTAAATCATATTTTGTTGGTGATACTGCTGCAGATATTATTGCTGGTTTAACTGTACAGTTAAAAACAATTTTGGTTAAAACAGGTAAAGGTGCAGAAAGTATTTCTATCTTGCAAAATGGAAATAATTTTCCAAGCTTTGTAGCCGAAAATTTAACTGAAGCCTATAAGTTTATAATTAATGATTCTACCGGAGTACCCTTTAGTGACTAATAAGAAATTATTCTCTCTCTTTGCTGCAATTACTATATTTTTAATAATTGGATGTAATGATTCTCCAACTGATTTAGGTGTAGAGTTTATATCTCAGGATGGTGTTGAAGTGTTTAAGTTAGACTCTTCTGTTGATTCAATTTCTCAGCAATCTAATCACTTTAAAAAAGTTATAAATCTTGGAAGTTCAGATCATCTTTTGATTGGTAAGGCAGATAATGTTACCGCAAAAACACTTCTAAGATTTGCAATAATTATTCCTGATACTATTCTAACCGAATTGAAAGCAAGATCTTTAACTGTTTTAGATTCTTATATAGAGCTAAATAAAGATTATTCTTTTGGTGATTCGGCAGCGTTGTTTGATTATCAGGTTTTTAAGATAAACAGCAGTTGGTCAGCTTCTACATTTACAGCAGATAGTCTTTCAATACTTTTATATGATAATGTTGATTTAAGTTCAAATAGAACTTCCACAAATGACACACTCTATTCTTTTCATGTTGATACAACGTTAACATCCTCCTGGCTGCAACATTATGCTGATACTTCAGTTGCATCAAATTATGGAATTTTATTAGAACCGACGGCAAACTCTCAGAAGGTATTAGGTTTTACCGCTTTCAATATAAGCGGAATTGATGATCCGAGATTAAGAATTGTGGTTCAAAAACCAGGCGCATATATAGATACATTAATCGGTTATATCGCAGCTGATATCAGTGCTGTTGTGGGTGAAGTTCAAAATACTGTTAACGAGAATTTATCTATACAATCAAGTCTTACTTCAGAAGCTAAATTATTTTTTGATCTGTCTGTTTTACCTGAGGATTGTGTAGTTAATTCAGCTAAACTTACTTTAACTGTTGATACTATTCAAACAAAAACCGGCAGTAATTTTACCAATTCATTAAGAGTCTTTTTATTTAGCGATTCTGCAAAAAAAGAAATAAGTACAAGTTATATTTATACTTTGACCAGAAGCGGTGCTAATTTTACGGGGGATATTACTAACATAATACGTGCTTGGAAGAACAATGTTGATAATCAAGGTATGTTGATAAGAGCAACTAGTGAATTAAGGGGTGTTGAAATATTTTCTGTAAAGGGCAGTAACGCTGCAGACGTTTCTCAGAGACCCAAATTAGAAATTGTATATGCAAGAAAGAAGTATTAATTGATGAAAAGCTTTCTCTTTACAGGTTTGATTATACTTACAAGCATTCTTAATTTGAATGCACAGAGTGGTTCTGTCTATACAAGATATGGTATTGGAGACCTTGAATTTGGTTATTCACCTAAAATGATGGGTATAGGTGAACTTGGAATCTCCCATCTCGATCCTGATCATTTGATGATATCAAATCCTGCAAGTTGGTCGGTGCTAAGCAGAACCAGAATTGAATTTAGTCTCGGTTACAGAGGTGTAAGGATATCAGATGCTTATCAATCAAACTATACAAGTGAAACTGATTTCAAAGGATTTACAATCGGTTTTCCTGTTAGCAGAGAATATGGTGTTGGAGTAGTTGCAGGTTTAGTTCCATACTCGAGAGTTAGCTACGAAGCGGAAGAATATCTTAAAGTTGAAGATGAAGTAATCCCTTCATATAAAGTTTTATATGAAGGTAGAGGCGGGCTATCAAAAATATTTTTAGGGACTTCATTTTTTATTCCTTTTGGTTTTTCAGCAGGTTTGACCTTGGATTACTATTTTGGCAATCAGAGCTACTTCTCAACTATTGAGTTTGATAATAATGTTGTGAACCTTAAAGCTATTTATGAAAATAATAGAAGAGCAACGGGTTTTGGAACCACAGCTGGTATAATTTCATCTAATCTGGCAAAAGATTTAGATATAGATATATTTGATGATTTAAGATTTGGGCTTTCGCTAAATTATTTTGGTAACCTCAGTACTGATACTATTTATACATCATTGTCGCTCTTTCTATTAGACACTATTGCTATCGCAGAGACTGAAATGCAGATTCCTGCACGTTTTAATGGCGGCATAAGTTTTGCTTTTGCAGATGCATATAACATTAATTTAGATTTTATGTATCAGCCAATGAGTAAATTTAGTTTTAATAATCAGCCGGATGCTAATTTGCGTGATGCAACTAAATTTAGTGCGGCTTTTGAGTATAAACCGAAAAAATCAATGGGAATGACACTCTGGGAACAAATAATTTGGCGGTTCGGTTTAAGTTATGAACAAACTCAATATATATTCAATGGGCAAGGAATTAATCAGTATTCGGTGTTTGGAGGATTATCTTATCCGCTTGGAGTTGATAATAGTATTGATCTTGCTGTGCAGTACTTAAACAGGGGAACAACAGAAAATAATTTACTTATGGAAAACGCAATCAGAATTTACCTAGGTCTAAGTTTTGGTGAACTCTGGTTTTTAAGATATGAAAAATAGATCACGATTAATCAATAAAGGTTAGAAAAGTGAAAACATTAATACAAACAATCGTAATTACTTTGGTTCTGTTCTCATCTTCAATCATTGCTCAAACTGCAGACTCCATGAAAGTGCTGACAGACTACAGTTTGTTTTCTGAATATCATAAAAATAAAGACTGTGTTAGTGCTTTACCATATGGATGGAGCGTAATTGAAGCCAATCCATCAAAGTTTAGCAAGTGGATTTATTATAAAATGGAAGAATGTTTTTGGGCGTTACACGATTCATCAAGTACAACTCCAGAGATGGTTAAATCAATTCAGGATACAATTTTGTATTTCTATGATTTAGCAATAAAATATCGAGAAGAAGATAAAGGATATTTTCAGGCACGAAAAGCTTATGTTTCAGAACTTTGGTTAGCACTTCCTGCAACTGTAATAATACCTGAATACGAGCAATCAATTGCATGGCAGCCAGAGTTATCATCATTTTATTATAATAGATTAGGTCAACTATATGTTAATAATGATGATGGCACAAATGGATTAAAAGAAAAAGCGATAGATCTTTACACTATTCTTGTAGAACGTGAACCTGAAAATCCAGTTTGGGGAAACATCATTACAGATTTATTTGGTAACATTGATGACCGATTAAAATTCCAGAAAGAAGCATGGGAAAAAGATCTGCAAAACGAAAAAAAGGCCAAGGCATTTGCTTCAACCGCAATTCAGGCAAGTGAGTGGGCTCAAGCAGTCGCACCTTTGGAATATTTAGTGAGCAAAGAACCTGAGAATGTAGGATTTTTATCCCAATTAGGAAACGTTTATAACAAATTAGAAAATACAACAAAATCTGAAGAAACATTTTCTAAGTTAATTAAACTCGAACCTGAGAATAAAGATCATTACTTCTATTTTGGTAAAGCTTTGATGGAAGCCGGAAAGTATTCACAGGCAAGAACACAGTTCTTAAAAGCAAGTGAAGTAGGAAACGGCTGGGCATTACCAATATTTTATGAAGGATTTTTGTATGAGCAATCTGCAAGCGGATGTGCAGATTTCGATAGAAAAGTTGTGTATCTCTTAGCTCAGAATACTTATAGAAGAGCTTTGAATATGGATCCAAACGTTGGCGAAGCAAAAGACAGAATAAATGCTTTATCAGGTTCGATTCCAACAAAAGAAGATTATTTCTTTAGAGGAATTAAATCAGGACAAACATTGACTATAACCTGTGTTGGATGGATAGGCAAAAGTGTTACTGCTCCGTAAATTTAATTCATAATTTTTAATCTGAAAAGGTTTCTTGAGATTTCAGGAAACCTTTTCTAATTTTACCTCAATCATTCATCAAAATAAGCGGTTAATATGGAATCATATCTAAAAAAAGATGCTGAAATTTATAAAGTACTTCAATCCGAAATTGGAAGACAAACTAACAAATTAGAATTAATTGCAAGTGAAAATTTTGTTAGTCCTGCTGTGTTAGAAGCTGCTGGATCAGTTTTAACGAATAAATACGCAGAAGGTTATCCTGGCAAAAGGTATTACGGCGGATGTGAGTTCGTGGATCAGGCAGAAGACATTGCTCGTGATAGATTAAAAAAATTATTTGCAGCTGAATATGTTAATGTGCAGCCACATAGCGGTTCACAAGCAAATATGGCTGTACTAATGACTTATCTCAAACCAGGGGATAAATTTCTTGGATTAAGTCTTGCTCATGGCGGACATTTAACACACGGTTCACCCGTTAATTTTTCGGGAAAGCTATATGAGGCAGTTGGATATGAATTGAATGAGGCAACTGGTTTGCTTGATTACGATAAGATTGCTGATCTTGCAAAAAAAGAAAAACCAAAACTGATTATCACCGGAGCAAGTGCTTACTCAAGAGATTGGGATTACAAAAAGTTTAGAGAAATCGCTGATTCAATTGGTGCTTTTTTAATGTGCGATATGGCACATCCAGCAGGTTTGATAGCAAAAGGTTTACTTAACAGTCCTATTGATCATTGCGATGTTGTAACTTCAACAACACACAAAACTTTACGCGGCCCACGCGGTGGAATAATTCTTATTGGTAAAGACAAAGAAAATGCCTGGGGACTAACAACACCAAAAGGTGATAGAGTTAAAATGATGTCCGAGTTAATTGATAGTATGGTTATGCCCGGTATTCAAGGCGGACCTTTGATGCACATTATTATGGCTAAAGCAGTTGCTTTTGGTGAGGCCTTGAATGATACATTTAAAGATTATGTAGTGCAAGTTAGAAAGAATGCCAAAGCATTATCTGCAAAATTAACTGAATATGATTTTAATATCGTATCCGGAGGAACAGACAATCATTTAATGTTGATTGATTTATCAAATAAAAATATAACCGGTAAACAAGCTGAGATTGCTTTAGAACATGCTGGAATTACAGTAAATAAAAATATGGTTCCGTTCGATAAACGTAGTCCATTTGTAACAAGTGGAATAAGAGTTGGAACACCAGCATTAACAACGCGCGGAATGAAAGAAAAAGAAATGGAAGTTATTGCTTCAATAATTAATAAGGCAGTATCTAGCTTTGAAAATGAAAAAACTTTAAATGATCTTCAAGAAGAAGTTAAAAAGTTTACTGCTTCTTTTCCATTATTTGCAGAATCAAAGTAAGCAAAAATTATTTTGGCAGAAGAAATATTACAAGAAGATAAAGATAATGGGGGAATTGAACTTGAAAAAGAAATGACATTTCTCGAGCATCTTGAGGAACTGAGATGGAGAATCATTTACTCAATTATCGGTATTGTAGTTGGTACTATCCTTGCTTGGATTTTTATAGATTTTCTTGTTGATGTTGTTTTATTAAAACCTGCAAAAGATTCCGGTGCAGTCCTTCAAAACTTAAGACCATTCGGACAATTATTTCTGTATATGCAAATTGCAATTATGGTTGGAATGATAATTAGTATCCCGAATTTGTTTTATCAATTCTGGCAATTCATCTCACCTGCATTAAGAAGTAAAGAAAAAAAATATATTTTCTGGATAGTGGTATTTTCATCAATCTGTTTTTTAGGCGGAATTGCATTTGCATACTTTGCAATGCTTCCGTTAACACTAAAGTTTGCTGCTGAGTTTGGATCAGAATCAATTAAGAATGAATTTTCAATTGATGAATATATGTCCATCATAATAAGTGTTATGTTAGCGGCAGGATTAGTTTTTGAACTCCCTATGATTTCATTCTTCTTATCAAAACTTGGCATTCTAAAACCAAGCTTTATGAAAAAGTACAGAAGACATTCAATTGTTATAATTATGATACTTGCTGCTTTTCTTACTCCCGGTGCAGATCCTGTTTCTCAGTTGGTGCTTGCTGTTCCGTTAGTTGTACTTTATGAGATTAGTATATTCATTTCTAAAATATCGCAGAAGAAATCGTGAGTAAACTTTCACTAAAAGAAATAAGCAGTCCAATAAAATCTGAGCTAGAACGCTTTGATGAGATATTTAAAGAAGCTTTGCGCTCTAATGTTGGATTGGTTGATCTTGTTGCCCGTTATATCATTCGCCAAAAGGGTAAGAAGATTCGTCCTCTTTTGGTATTGTTATCTGCAAAGATTTCAGGAGGAGTTACAGATAGAACTTATCGTGGTGCTTCATTAGTTGAACTTCTTCATACAGCAACTCTAATACACGATGATGTTGTGGATGATGCTGACAAGAGGAGGGGAATGTGGTCTATTAATGCTTTGTTTAAGAATAAAGTTGCAGTACTGATGGGTGATTATTTACTTTCTCGCGGACTGATGATTTCTGTTGATGGAAAAGACTATGATTTTCTTGGCGTAACCACAAATGCTGTAAAAAGAATGTCTGAAGGTGAACTTCTTCAAATTCAGAAAACCAGAAAATTAGATATTGATGAAGAAACTTATTTTAAAGTTATATCCGATAAAACTGCTTCGCTCTTGGAAACCTGTTGTTCGATTGGAGCAATGAGCACAACAGAAAATAAAGATTATATTGATGCAATGAAAAACTTTGGCCACTCACTTGGAATGTCTTTTCAGATCCGAGATGATATTCTTGATTATGAAGGAAAATCAAATCTTATTGGTAAACCTGTTGGTGGAGATATTAAAGAAAAGAAAATCACTTTACCTCTTATCTATTCACTTAATAATGTTCCGAAGAATGAAGCTTCAAGAATCAGAAAAATATTGAAGAACGGAAATGATAAGACAAAAGTAAAAGAAGTAATGAAGTTTGTTCAGGAAAATAATGGAATTGATTACGCACTTACAGTTGCAAAGAAATATTCTGATATGGCAAAAGAAGCATTAAACTTTTTTCCAGATTCTGCGATAAAACTTTCTATGTCGGCCTTAGTTGATTTTGTAACCGATCGAAAAAATTAAAAATCTTACAGTCACCAAGTGTTTCGTAACTACTCAGCAATGTTACGCTGAGCCTGTTTAAGTGTGATTTCATTAAAATTATAATCGACAGGCTCAGACTAACAAACCAATCTGCTATAACTTCTTAATTCCTTCTTTATAATCAAAACCTTTTATAGGTTCGCGTAATGTAAGAACTGGGCAGGGAGCTTTTCTTACTACTTTTTCTGCAGTGCTGCCGAACAAAATATGTTCAACTCCGCTGTGGCCGTGAGTTGCAATAATTATCAAATCAATATTTTCTTCTTTTGCAGTTTCTATTATTTCAACAAAAGGTTTACCAGTCTTGATAATTGTCTTAACATTCGCAATCTCATTGATTTCACTTTTTGCAAGTTTTTGCAATTCATCTCTTGCTCTGTCATCCCATTCTGTAGTTATTGAAGGCATTGCAATCTGGCCCATACTAAAATCAGGCGGATAAATAACCGGCTCAACAACATAAACTAAGATGATTTCTGCATTAAATGATTTTGCAAAGTTAACTGCATACTTTAATGCACTTTTTGAGTAATCAGAAAAATCGATAGGCACAAGAACTTTTTTTATTGTCGTTTCCATCTTATTTCCCTTTCTCTTCTAATACATTGTATTGAAGATCAAAATAATCTTCATTTAATTTTCTTAAACGTAAGGCAATGATGCTTGAAATACCGGTTAATATCTTTATTCCCTTTCTTGGATACTTTTCTATAAACTCATCAAGATCGGGTTTAAAGATAACTGAAACTTTACACGATGTTTTAGCAATTGCAGAAGCAGATCTTTTTTCACCATCAACTAAAGCTAACTCGCCAAAGAAATCTCCTTTAGAAAAAGTTGCCAGAACATTTTTTACTCTCTGGGCGTTCTCTCTTTCTATCTCAACATCACCATCTCTTATTATATATAATCCGATTCCAGGATCACCCTGATGAAATATGAATTCACCTGCAACAAAAGTTCTGTTATGGATAATTTTTATGAGTGATGTTAAATCGCCTTTTGTTAAATCATTAAAAAGAGGAATTGTCTTCAATGAATTCTTCAAATCAGTTTCTTCTGTTGGTGAATTAAAAAAATTAACCCAAAAACTGCTATGTGCCACTTTTTCTTTTTCCATAATTTCCTCTAATTGAATAAACCTGATTCTGCAACGCGCCAAAGTTTTTGACACGGGAATCTGTTTTCGTAAAATGCTCTGCCAATTATCACAGAATCAACTCCCACAGGAATTAAATTTTGCAAATCTAAAAGCTCATCTTTGTTACGAACGCCGCCAGAGTGTGTAACTTTAATATTGCAATGTTCAGCAATCGATTTCGATAAATTAATATTTGGACCCTGCATTACTCCATTACGGCTAACATCAGTTACAATAACTCTATCAATACCAATTTCAGTCATCTCTTTAACGTAGTAAAAGTAATTCATATCAGATTTTCTTTGTCTGCCTCGTGTTACTAACTTACCATCTAATATATCAATGGATAAAACAATTTTTGTGGGACCATATTTTTCAAAAAGTTTTATAAACTCAGCACGGTTTTCTAATGCCATTGTGTTGATAGAAATCCTGTAAACACCTAAATCAAAAACTTCTTCCGCATCTTCAACACTTCGTATTCCTCCGGCAAATTCTATTGGGATAACTACAGAGCTGCATAGTTCTTTTATTATATCGTGGTTTACTTTTGAATGATCGAAAGCGCCGTTAAAATCTACAACGTGCAGCATCTTGGCATTTTCTGCTCGCCAGATCATTGCCATTTCAACCGGATCATCACCGTATTCTTTACAATCAAGTTCAGGAATTCCCTGAACAACTCTTACGGTTTTACGGTTTTGAATATCTATTGAAGGAATTACTAAAAGATGTTTTTTTATCGGATTCATAACATTAAAAATAGTGATGTTTGTTCCTGTTAAAAAATAACTAAATGAAGTGAGAAAGTAAAAGGAAGATTATTGAGGATGTTCTTTTGTAGCTCAGTTCGCCCTGCGAATCCAATCTTTAGTCCGTCTTTCCGAAAATATCTAATTTCAATACGCAGGAAAGAATTCCTGCGCTGCATAATCTTTATTCATCCACTTTCCACTTACCGTTATCTTTAATTGCGTATCTGCCGATAATCATTTTTTGTATTTCGTTTGTACCTTCAAATATTTTTAGAATACGTGCATCACGGTAATATCTTTCAATAGGCAATTCACGACTAAATCCCATTCCACCGTGTATTTGAACAGCTTTATCTGCAATCTCAGCCATTGATTCCGAGCAGAACAGTTTAACAATAGCTGCCTCGTTAGAAATATCTTTTTTAAGATCATAATTATTTGCAGTGCGGTAAACGATGCTTTCCATCGGATAAATTTTTGCGGAAATTTCTGCAAGCATAAACTGCACTGCCTGAAATTTTGAAATAACTGATCCAAATTGTTTACGTTGTTTAGCAAAGACAGTAGAAAGTTCAAGCAATTCTTTTGAGGCACCAAGACACCCGGCACCAAGCCCGATTCTTCCCGCATCAAGAGTTTTCATTGCAATTAAAAATCCTTTTCCATCCTGCCCAAGTAAGTTTTCTTTTGGAACTTCAACATTTTCAAATGTAACTGTGTTTGTAACACTGCCTCTAATGCCAAGTTTCTTTTCTTTTGCTCCAACAATAATACCCGGAGTATCAGCATCAACAACAAAAGCGCTAATTCCTTTATCGGTTCTTGCAAAAACAGAAAACACATTTGCAATTCCTGCGTTTGTAATCCAAACTTTGTTTCCGTTTAAAATCCATTTATCACTAACAAGTTCTGCTTTGGTAGATAAATTAAAAGTATCTGAACCTGCGCCCGGTTCTGTTAAAGTAAAAGCAGCAATCTTTTCACCAGAACAAAGTGGTGGAAGATATTTCTTTTTTATTTCATCAGATCCGCCAAGGTAAATTGCGTTTGTTCCGATTGATTGATGTGCACCAATAAAAACTGCGGTTGAGTTGCAAGCTCTTGTCATCTCCTCCTGCATAATGCAATAACCTATTTCACCAAAACCGCCTCCGCCATACTCTTCAGGAAATGAGAGACCTAAAAATCCCATCTCACCAATTTTTTTAATTAAATCAGTTGGAATTTCTTCATCTTCATCAATCTTTTGTGCAACCGGTCTAACCTCGCCATCAACAAATTCTTTAACCAAACCACGCAGCATTTTCTGCTCATCTGTGAAATTGAAATCCATTTATTCCTCTATTGTTGAATTTTTGTACAATTTTTAATTGCTAAATGTGAAAATACGTTAAAAATCAAACAATATTAAGCCCATAATTATATTTATGCAAAATCTTTAAAAATATTGACTTTTCTTACTTAATTGTTCATATTTCAAACCGATGAACAAAGAATTTAGGCTAAAAACGAAAGAAGGGGATTTTCTTAACATAAGTGCATTCGGTTTTGAAAATATAAAATCATCGCCTTGTTTAATTTTTGTTCATGGTTTCAAAGGTTTTAAAGATTGGGGTTTCTTTCCATACAGTGCAAAGTACTTTGCAGACAAAAGTTATTTTGTTCTTTCTTTTAATTTTTCGCATAATGGAGTTGATGATGAAGGATTTGATTTTAATCGCCTAGACAAATTTGCGAAAAACACTGTTTCACTCGAAGTCTCAGAACTTGTTCAAATTATCAATGCTTATAAAAATGGATTTTTTAGTAACGTTGTTAATGGTAAGATTGGATTAGTTGGTCATAGTCGTGGTGGTGGAGTTGTTCTCTTAAGTAGTTTGATTGAAAAGGTTGATGCATACATTGTTTGGGCTTCGGTTGCAAAATTTGATAGATATACTGAACGACAAAAAGCAGAATGGCGAAAACAAGGATATGTTGAGGTTTTAAACTCAAGAACAAATCAAATGATGCGAATGAATGTTGAATCGCTAGAAGACGTTGAGAAAAACAAGGAAGGTTCATTAAGTATTGAAAAAGCTGTCAAGGATTTGCAGAAGTCTTTATTAATTCTTCACGGAACGGAGGATTTAACTGTTCCAGTTGCAGAAGGTGAACAGATTTTTAATTGGAGTGATGAATCAAAAACTGAATTTGAAAAACTTGCAACTTGCGGTCATACATTTGATATTGTTCATCCTTTTGAAGGAAGTAATAAAAAGTTTGATGGAGTTCTTGCTAAAACAAGGGAGTTCCTGGATAAAGTATTTACTAATAACTGATTTTATCTAATAGTTTTATATGGAATTAAAGAATATCATTTTTATTATAGTTTTTTTAGCAGTTTTTGGATTTTTTGCATACAGTGTAAATAATCTAATTAAATATCTTAAAGTAGCTAAAAAAAAGGATGATAGATTTGATAACATTCCAAAAAGATTAAAACGTGTTTGGAATATTGCGTTTGCCCAAACGAAGCTTTTACGCGATCCTGTTGCCGGAACATTACATTTATTAATCTTTTGGGGATTTGTTCTTTTTATTTTTGCTGTAATTGAAACGATATTTCAAGGATTTTATTCACCATTTTCACTTTCGTTTCTTGGTCCGATTTACTCACTTATAACTTTAGTTCAGGATTTATTCGGATTATTAGTTATTCTCTCAATAATCTTTTCTCTTTATAGAAGATTTATTCAAAAAGTACCAAGATTAGTTGTTGATGATCACGGAATGAAAGACGCGGCATTTATTCTTACTTTAATTATGTTTATCGTGATTTCGATGTATGGGCAAAATGCTTCAGGTTTTGCAAATAATGGAATGGCTTATCACGAATCAGAATTAAGACCTATTTCTGCTTTTATAAGCGGATTATTTTTTACTGGTCCAAGTTCAACTACAACTTTTTTGTATGAGTTTTTCTGGTGGATGCACATTTTATTGATTTTCGGATTTTTAAATTATCTACCGTACTCAAAGCATTTACATATTTTAAGTTCGATTCCAAACGTATTTTTAGCAAATCTGGATCCTGTTAGAAATACTATTAAAAAACTTAATCTTGATGATGAAAATGCAGATACATTTGGGGTTGCAGATATTGATCAATTTAGCTGGAAGCAGATTTTAGATGGTTATTCCTGTACGGAATGCGGAAGATGTACATCAGTTTGTCCCGCAAACACGGTTGGAAAATCGCTTTCACCAAGAGATATAATTGTTGATATCAGGAAAAGAACATTAGAAAAAGCTCCACTGATTCTTGAAGGTAAAACTGAAGGTGAACTGTTTGAAAAAACATTAGTTCACAATTATGTAACTGATATGCAATTGTGGGAATGTACAACGTGTATGGCTTGTGTTCAGGAATGCCCTGTAATGATTGAGCATATTGATTCCATTGTTGATATGAGAAGAAACCTTGTTTTAACAGAATCAGAATTTCCGGCTGGATTAAATCCTGTTTTTAAAAGTTTGGAAACCAATTTTTCTCCGTGGGCTTTTAGTCCTGCAGATAGAGCAGAATGGGCAGCGGGAATGAATATCAAATCAATGGCAGAAGATAAAGATGGTGAAATTTTATTCTGGGTTGGCTGTGCCGGTTCTTTTGATGATAGATACAAAAAAGTTTCTAAAGCTTTTGCTACTATAATGCAAAAAGCCGGAGTTAATTTTAGAATTCTTGGTACTGAAGAAAAATGTAATGGCGATACTGCAAGAAGACTTGGTAATGAATATCTTGCCCAGATGATGATGCAGGAAAATGTTGAAACTTTAAATAATTACGGAGTTAAAAAAATCGTAACTGCTTGTCCACATTGCTTCCACTCATTAAAAAATGAGTATCCGCAATTCGGTGGAAACTTTGAAGTTAAACATCATACCCAGTTTATAGATGAGTTATTGGCTGATGGAAAAATTCAGATGAAAAAGGAAAGTGAAAAACATAAAGTTACTTATCACGATTCCTGTTATCTTGGCAGATATAACGATGTTTATGAGTCTCCAAGGAAATCATTAAATAAAGTTGCCGGATTAGATTTAGTTGAAATGGAACGAAACAAAAGCAAAGGTTTCTGCTGCGGTGCTGGCGGCGGAAGAATGTTTTTAGAAGATGAAGAAGGCGGAAGAATAAACGAGGAGCGTACTAAAGAAGCTTTAAGCACAAATGCTGATACAATTGCATCAGCCTGTCCATTCTGTATGACGATGATGACGGACGGAGTAAAACACTACGAAAAAACCGAAGAAGTTGCTGTAAAAGATATAGCAGAAATAATACTGGAAAACATTAATTAATTCATTCACACATTCATAGGAGGTTCTCATGGAAAAGTTCAATCAACTCGTACAATTCGTTCAAAGTTTGGAAGGTGATTTCCAAAAATTTTATGTGAAAGAACAAGCTGCTGCAGGTACACGCGTGCGCAAAGGCTTGAGCGATCTAAGAAAATTATGTCAGGAAATCAGAAATGACGTTCAAGACGTTAAAGCTGCAAGAAAAACTCCAAAACCATAAGAGTATTCTGTAGCAAAAACTTAAGAAGGCTGGGTTAGAAATAGCCCAGCCTTATTTTGTATTATATGAAAATTGCAATAATCACAATATCGATTTTATCATTCTTTGTATTTAATTCTCCTTCAACATTTAGGTTTGAAGAAAGAAACAGCGTTGTCAATCCCGATAGTTCTGTTACCATCAGCATTTCTGTCGTTGGTGATCTGATGTGTCATGCACCGCAGTTTCAATACTCAAGAGTAGAAAAAGATAGTTTTGATTTTCGTCCAGTTTATAGAAATGTTAAAAAATATTTAGAGTCATCAGATTTTACTTTTGGAAATTTAGAAACTGTTACTGCGGGAAAAGAAAGCGGCGGATATACAGGTTATCCGTTTTTTAATACTCCAGCTTCTTACATAACAGCATTAAAAGATGTTGGATTTGATTTACTTGTAACAGCTAATAATCATTCATTAGACAGAAGCGAAAAAGGGATTATCAGAACAATTAATGAGATCAATTCCAGAAATCTTAAATATGTAGGAACATACACATCACAAAGAGACAGAGATTCAATACGTATTTTTAATGTTAAGGGGATTAAGATTGCAGTACTTGCTTATTCTTATGGAACAAATGGAAATCCAATTCCAAAAGGAAAAGATTATTTAATCAATCTTATTGATTACGATTTGATTAGAAAAGATATTCAATCTGCAAAAGCAAATGGAGGAGAATTAGTTTTGGTTCATTTTCATTTTGGTGAAGAATACAAACGTGAACCAGTTCTATTTCAAAAGGAAGTTGTAAAAAAAACAATTGAACTTGGTGCTGATATAATTATTGGCGGTCATCCACATGTTTTGCAGCCGGTTAATTTTTATAAAACCAATAATGCAAAACTTGATTCAGGATTTGTTGCCTATTCAATGGGCAATTTCTTTTCAAATCAGAGAGATAGATATAAAGATGCGGGAATGATTCTGACATTAAATATCAAAAAAGATTTTGTAAATAATAAGTTTGAAATATCTGAAGTTCAATATTTACCAACTTGGGTGTTTAAAGGTAATACAACAAAAGGCAGGGAATATCTCATTATACCATCAACAAATATTGCCGATACGACAATCAGTTTAACTAAAACTGAAAATGAAAAAATGAACCAGGCTTTTAATGATACACGTTATATAATTACTAAGTACACAAACAAAGTAAAACTAAGAGAGCATAGAGATTAGATTTGAAAAATAGATCGTCGCTGGTATTAATATTTTTAACTGTGTTTATAGACTTACTTGGCTTTGGAATTCTCATTCCAATTCTTCCATCATTCTCAGTAAAAGAATTGCACGTAGATGAAGCCGCAATTGGAATTGCAATTGCTATTTATTCGTTTGTACAGTTTTTATTTAATCCAGTACTCGGAAAGCTATCAGACAAGTATGGAAGAAAACCAGTTATAGTTGTTTGCTTATTTCTTAATGCTATGGGCTACATAGTTTTTGCATTTACACATTCTTACTTAATGCTATTAGTATCCAGAGTTATTGCAGGAATTGGTGGTAGCAGTATTGGTGTTGCGCAGGCTTACATTGCTGATGTTACAACTCGTGAGAATCGTTCTAAAGGAATGGGATTAATTGGAGCAGCATTTGGATTAGGATTCGTTTTTGGTCCGTTAATTGGAGGATTATTATCTAGCTACGGATATGCAGTTACAGGTTATGTTGCAGCTGGATTTTCATTCATAGCTTTTATTCTTACAATATTTTATTTACCGGAATCACTTAAACAAAAAGAAGAATCCGAAAATTTATCTGCTCATCCGCAACGAAGAAAACTATTTGATTTTGCAGCGATGAAAAAGATCTTACAGAAACCGGATTTAGCAGTTCTTATTCTTCTGTTTTTCATTCTTACATTTTCATTTGCAAACATCTACGGGACTTTCGCTTTGCTTGGATTAAAAGTTTATGGATTTACCGATATGCAAAATGGTTATATGTATGGAATCGTTGGATTATCTTCAGCAATTATTCAGGGTGGATTGATTGGCCGAATAAATAAATTAATGTCCAAAAAAATGATCTTAAGTATTGGTTCTATTTTAATGATGTTCTCCCTTGCTATGATTCCGTATGCAGGAACATTTTTAGGATTAGCAATTGTTTCAATTGTTTTGTCCTATGGTACAGGAACTTTTCAACCAACAGTTTTAAGTTTGATTTCCGAAGTTACTTCAGAATCAGAGCAGGGAATAACACTTGGAATAAATCAATCGCTTTCCTCATTCGCAAGGGTTTTGGGCCCGCTTTGGGGTGGATTTGCGTTTGAATATTTAGGTTACCCGTTTCCTTTTTTAACAGGAGCAGTTTTTACATTTATCATATTTTTATTAACGGTTTTTTATTTACCAAAAAAGATTAAGTTAGATTAGAAAATTATTTAAGAGAAAATGTTTAAAGTTGGAAAAGTTGAAATAGAAAAAGCGATATTGCTCGCACCAATGGAAGATGTTACAGACATTTCATTTCGGTTGGTTTGCCGAGAACTTGGCGCTGATGTTGTTTATACAGAATTTGTGAATTCAGAAGGATTAGTTCGTTCAAATGCTAAGACACACAACAAGCTAAAAATAATTGAAGCGGAAAGACCAGTTGGTATTCAGATTTACGGCAGCAGTATAGATTCGATGGTTGGTGCCGCAAGAATTGCGGAAGCAGAAAATCCGGATATGATTGATATTAATGCTGGATGCTGGGTAAAAAATGTTGTTGGCTGTGGAGCAGGTTCCGCTTTGTTAAAGGACATCCCATATTTGGTGCAACTTGTTAAAGCTGTGGTTGATTCTGTTTCTCTTCCTGTGACAGTTAAAACACGAATCGGATGGGATAACAATTCTATTCAAATTGTAGAAGTAGCAAAACGTCTCGAAGATGTTGGAGTAAAAGCATTAACTGTACATTGTAGGACTCGTGTAATGGGACATAAAGGTGATGCTGATTGGAGCTGGATTCCAAAAGTTAAAGAAGCCGTTTCAATGCCAATTGCTTTAAATGGAAATGTCCTTGATGCAAGCGATGTTAAACAAGCGTTTAACGAAACAAATGCCGATGCTGTAATGATCGCACGTGGTGCGATTGGAAATCCCTGGATTTTTCTTGAAGCAAAAGAAATTTTAGAAAAAGGATATATCCACACCAGAATTGATGATGAAATGAAAATCAATACTTGTATACGTCATCTGGATTTAGCAATTGGTGTTAAAGGTGAACGAAGAGCGGTAATTGAGCACAGAAAGTTTTATTCCGGATACCTAAAAGGAATGCATCATGCATCAAAAATTAGAAATGAATTGATGCAGTTCCTGGATTACATTCCGGTTAAAGATACTTTATTAAGATATTTGGATGAGCTAAAAAAAACAGAATTTTCTTTTTGATAGATTAAAATTATTATCATACGGTATTGAATTTATTCTCCTCACATAAACTTGCAAGAATTATCTCGACAGTATTTGTTCCACCATCATTTACAATAATCATTTTTACGATATTTGCTTATACTTTAGAATCAGAACCGATTAAACAAGTTCTAACTATTTTAACTGCATTGGTATTTGGTTTCGTCTCACCAATCGTACTTTTTTTAATACTTAGAAAAAAAGGTAAACTTGCTGATCAGGATGCTTCGATCAAAGAAGAAAGAACAATCCCATTTCTGATTGCAATTATTTTTTATCTAATTGGTTTATGGGTAATGATAAAATTTGAGTTGAATATTATTTCAATCGCATTTTGGTTTTGCTATATTTCTAATACAATAATTACAATTTTTATAAATAAATTCTGGAAAATTAGTGCACACGCAATGGGAGTGGCTGGACCTTTCTCCGCAATGGTTTTTGTATTTGGTTGGGTAGGGATTATTTTGTTACCAGTCGTAATTTTAGTTGGTTGGGCAAGAATAGAATTAAAATGTCATACAATTACGCAAGTATTAGCTGGAATTTTATTAGCTTCTTTTTCAGTTTATATTCAAATGAGTTTAATAGTAAAATACTTTAGTAGATAGAGTTTTATAATGATTAAATCAGAAGTAAAAAATAGTACTGCCATCATAACACTAAATCGTCCGGAAAAACGAAATGCACTCCATCCATTTCTTGTTGAACAGCTAAAGAATAAACTAGTTGAGTTTGAAAAAGATGATTCTGTAAAATCATTGATTATTACAGGTGAAGGAAATACGTTTTGTGCTGGTGCTGATCTCGAATATCTGCAACAAATATCCCAAAATTCTTCAATTGAAAATTATAAGGATTCAAAATCTATAGCAGAATTATTTTTAATGATTTATGAATTCTCAAAACCTACTATCGCAGCAGTTAATGGGTCAGCAATTGCGGGTGGATGCGGACTTGCTTCAGTTTGTGATTTTATTGTTGCGCATCCGGAAAAAAGTAAATTTGGCTACAGTGAAGTAAAAATAGGATTCATTCCAGCCATAGTTTCAATCTTTTTGATAAAAAAAGTTGGTGAAGGTTTGGCCAAGCAATTGTTATTAGAAGGCGAAATCATTTCTGGAAAGCGAGCATATGAAATTGGATTTGTAAATAATCTTGCTGAAGATGTAATTGATGAGTCATTAAAACTTGCAGAAAAATTAAACTGCAATTCAGTTGAAAGTATTAGATTAATAAAACAAATGATTAACACAATTTCAAATTTCTCAATACAGGAAGCTGTAAACCATTGTATTGGATTAAACACAATTAGCAGATCGACATCAGATTTCAAAAAGGGTATTGACTCTTTTCTTAATAAGGATAAATAAATGGATTTAAAAGCGCATATCAGAAATGTAAAGGATTTTCCTAAATCCGGAATAATGTTCAGAGATATTACAACTCTTCTTAAGAATCCCGAAGCATATACTTACACTCTTGAGCAGCTATTAGATTTTGCAAAAGATAAAAAAATTAACAAAGTAGTAGGAATAGAATCACGCGGTTTTATTTTTGGATCGGTGCTTGCACATAAACTTAATTGCGGGTTTATTCCTGTCCGCAAACCTGGTAAACTTCCTGCGGAAAAGGTTTCGATCTCATACTCATTAGAATATGGCGAAGACAGACTTGAAATGCATAAAGATGCTATTGAACCCGGCGACAAAGTTTTAGTTCACGATGATTTACTCGCTACTGGTGGAACAATGAATGCAGTTTGTCAATTAATCGAACAACTTGGTGGTGAAATTGTTCAGGTTTCATTTATTGTTGAGTTATCATTTCTAAACGGACGAGATAAATTAAAACCTTATGATGTTAGGTCGATAGTTAATTACGAAGATGAAAAATAGTTTACTGGAAAAACTTGAAAGAAGTACAGTTTATAAAAAATAATTCTGAACGATGGAGGGAAGTTGAATTATTTCTATCAAAAAAAACATCGTTTCGAGATCCTGATAAGCTAGCTGAATTATTTATCCAGTTGACTGATGATTTATCATACTCTAAGACTTTCTATCCTCAAAGCAAAACAACACAATATCTAAACAGTTTAACATCAAAACTTCATCAATCCGTTTATAAAAATAAAAAAGAAAAACGTAGCAGAATTGTCTCCTTCTGGAAATTTGAACTTCCAGAAATATTTTTTAAAAGTAGAAAAGAATTACTAATCTCATTAATAGTATTTTTTATTGCAGTTGTAATAGGTGTTGTTTCATCGGAGGGTGATACTGGATTTGTTAGATTAATTCTTGGTGACAGCTATGTAAATATGACTAAGGAAAACATCAAGAATGATGATCCGTTAGCTGTTTACAAGCAGATGAACGGTGTTGATATGTTTATGGGAATCACTTTTAACAACATCCGTGTCTCATTCTATGCTTTTATGGCAGGATTGCTTTTATCTGTTGGAACAATACTGTTATTGCTTTATAATGGAATTATGCTTGGTACTTTCCATCATTTATTCTATACAAAAGGGTTGCTGCTTAAATCATTATCTATCGTCTGGATTCATGGTACTTTAGAAATATCATCTATAATTATTGCTGGTTCAGCGGGCTTGATTTTAGGTAATTCAATTTTATTTCCCAAAACATACTCAAGAAGACAATCCTTTTTAATTTCAGCAAAAGACGGTGTAAAAATAATTGTGGGTTTGGTACCATTATTTATTATTGCTGGTTTTCTTGAATCATTTGTAACAAGATTTACGCAAATGCCCATATTTATAAACTTGATTATAATATTTTCATCATTATCGTTTATTATCTGGTATGTTATAATATATCCATTAAAACTAAGCAGAAGAGAAAAAAATGAATCCACAGAAAACTGAGTTTCAGCGTTATAGAGATTTTGGACAATTAATTAATGCAACTTTCGAATTTCTTCGGGAGAATTTTAAGCAGTTGTCAAAAGCTATTATATTTTTAGTTGGTCCGTTCATTCTATTATCGGGAATATTTGGTGGACTTTATCAAAAAGATCTATTTTCGTTTAAACCCACTACAACCTCTCTAAGTGAGTTCGGTATTTCGTTTGGCCTATATATTTTATTTGCAACTCTATCAGTGATGACTCTTATAAGTACTATTTATTCCTACATAATTATTTATATAAGAAAAGAGGATGATTCAATTATTGAAGTTGATGATGTATGGATTATGGTTAAAGGCAATATATTTAAAGTTATTCTCTTCAGCATTGGATACACCATTGTATCATTGCTTGCAACAATCTTATTAATAGTTCCAGGTATTTACGTAAGTATTGCCTTGATGATAATTTATATAATTGGATTAAATGAAGATAAAGGGTTCTTTGATTCAATGAGTAGGTCTTTCTATCTGGTAAAAAACAAATGGTGGTTTACGTTTGGATTGTTAATTGTTTTAAGTTTAATTCAAGGATTCCTGGGATTTCTATTTCAGGTTCCACAATATATCGCAATGTTTTTTGTTGCTTTTAACTCTGTGGATGGGAACGGAACCGATAGTGTGACGGAAATAATTCTAATTGTCACTTCAATTATTTCAACTTTGAATTTTGTTTTCTATGCAATCAGTTTTATTGGAATTGCTTTTCATTATTTCAGTCTTGTTGAACAGAAAGAAGCAAAAGGATTATTGGATAAAATTGAATCAATCTAAATTCAAATCCTTTACAGCCATACTTATTGTTCTTCTTTTTGCTGCAAATATTTCTGCGCAAAACGTAGTTTCTAAAAAACAAGAAAAACAGTTAGCTGCTAGTCCCTCATTTCAAAGTAATTTTTATGATTCTCTATCTATTAAATCTAATCTGTTTAATACAAAACGCAGTTCTATAAAGTATGACTCTTCGAGTATCATCGAACGTTCATTTGATTCCACCAAGATTAAATCCTATTTAAAAGATAAAGACTTTACATACTTTGAAGATCCAGAATATACAACGACCTTATGGGAAAGATTAATCGAATGGCTGAAGAGACAATTTGCAAAACTATCTCAATATGAATCTTATAATACTGTGTGGGATATTATTATTTATTTTCTAATGGCTTTAGCTGTGATTGCAATTATTTTTGGGATATATAAATCTGAGATTAAAGGGTTCTTCTTTTCAAACAAAAATAGTAATGGACTTAATGTTAATGAGTCATCTGAAGATATTCATGCGATTGACTTTGAAAAGATGATTGAAGAATCAATTGCTAGCAAAAAGTACAGGTACGCAATTAGATTAAATTATTTGCGATCACTAAAAATTCTTTCTGATAAAGAGATAATCAATTGGAAAATTGATAAAACTAATCGAGAGTTTATTAAAGAAATAAAACAAAATAATTTAAAGTCAAAGTTTGAAAAAATTACATCTGATTTTGAATCTATTTGGTATGGCGGATTTGAGATTGACTACAGGGAATATACACATCAGCAAAATAGTTATTCAGATTTCAATTCATCAATAGAAGTAATTCAAAAATGAAAAATCTGAAATTTATTATTCCGGTATCGATTGTTTTTATCGTTTTAGTGATAATAAAAATGTTTACTCCTGAACCAACTGATTGGAATATGAGTTTCTCAAAGAACGATAAAATTCCATTTGGTTCATTTATACTTTTTGATCAGTTAAACGCAATATTTCCAGGGCAAAAAATCGAGTCGACGAATCTTCCTTTTTATAATATTACCAGTGAAAGAAAAATTGAAAATAAAAATATTATAATTATCTGTAATCGGTTTGAACCTGATGAACTTGATGCTAAAGTATTGAGAAATTTATTAGAAAATGGAAACGATATATTTATTGCTGCTAATATTTTTGGAATTCAGCAGATTGACTCATTAAATATTTTTACAAATTACTCATTCTTTGGCGGATTTGATTCTGCCAGTGTTAATTTCATAAATCCTAATCTAAAAAGAGATGAAGACTATAGATTTACAAAAGGGAATTATAATCAGTATTTTCAATCCTTTGATACAAGTAAAGTAACCTTGTTGGGTAATAATGAAATTGACTTTGCAACCTTTCTAAATGTTAAAATCGGAAAAGGTAATTTATATCTGCATTCTATTCCAAATATCTTTACAAATTATAATATCCTAAAATCTGATAGAGATTATATTTCTAAATGTTTTTCGTACCTAACCGTAAGGGATGTTATTTGGGATGAGTATTATAAAGAGGTTAATAAATATCAAAGTACTCCTTTAAGATATATTCTAAGTCAACCATCACTCAGATGGGCATATTTTACTTTAATAATATCATTATTGTTTTTTGTGATATTTAAGGGAAGACGTGACCAAAGAATAATTCCAGTTGTAAAGCCATTGGCAAATACAACAATTGAATTTGTGAATACTGTTGGAAATTTATATTTCAAACAGTCCAATCATAAAAATATTGCGGAGAAAAAAATATCATATTTTATGGATCATATAAGAACCAAATATTCCATAAAAACATTACATTATTCTGATGATCTTGTTCAACAACTTTCAGATAAAAGTCTTGTGGAGAAAGCTGTAATTAAAAAGTTATTTAACTTATTTAATCTTGTCAATACTTCGATTACCATAAGACGAGACACTCTAATTGAATTAAATAATCTAATTGAAAATTTTTATTTAAAAACAGGTATATATGGAAAATGAAATGAATAGCAGAACTGATTTATCATCATTAAAAAAATCAGTTGATCATGTTAAAACTGAAATTAGAAAAATTATTGTCGGGCAGGATAAGACAATTGAATTGTTACTTGCCTCCATCTTTGCTGACGGGCATGTGCTCATTGAAGGTGTTCCGGGAATTGCAAAAACACTGATAGCTAAAATTCTTGCAAAAACAATTTCAGCTGATTTTTCAAGGATTCAATTTACTCCGGATCTTATGCCATCTGATATACTGGGAACTTCAGTCTATAATATGAAGACTTCAGAGTTTGATTATAAGCGCGGACCGGTTTATTCAAATATTGTTCTCATCGATGAGATAAATCGTTCACCTGCAAAAACTCAGGCTGCACTTTTTGAAGTGATGGAAGAACGACAGATAACAATGGATGGCACAACCTATCAGCTAGAAAATCCATTTATCGTGTTTGCGACACAAAACCCAATTGAGCATGAAGGAACTTACAAATTACCAGAAGCCCAATTAGACAGATTTATATTTAAAGTTGAAATGAATTATCCAAGTCTAGATGAGGAAATTAAAATACTTCTTGAGTACAACGATAGAAAATCCAAGAATGATTTAAGCTTAATCCAACCAATATTTTCTAAAGCTCAACTTGAAGCATTCCGACTGCAGATTCGCACTATTCATATTGAAGAAAAGATAGCTGCCTATATTGCAAATATTGTAAATCAAACTCGTAATTCAGGTGATTTATACTTGGGTGCCTCTCCTAGAGCTTCAATTGCTATTATGATAGGATCAAAAGCGATGGCTGCAATAAGGGGTAGAGACTTTGTAATTCCTGATGACGTTAAGGAGATTTCATATCCTGCGTTAAGGCATAGAATAATTCTTACACCGGAAAAAGAAATGGAAGGAAAAACCGCTGATGAAATAATTCATCAAATTCTAAACCGGGTTGAGGTTCCTAGGTAATGCGTTTCTTAAAGGAATTATTTCTTACTACCAGATTTCTTCTAATTGCTGCGGGAATAGTTCTACTATTTTTCTTTGGATATTATATACCAATTCTATTCTTAGTGTCTAGAGTTTTGTTATTAGCTTTTATAACCACCATTATAATTGAATCAATAATAATATTTTCAAATAAAGGAAATGTATTTGCCGAAAGGATTCTTGCAGATAGACTTTCAAATGGAGACGAGAATGAAATTAAAATAATATTAACAAATAATTACACCATAAAAATAAAAGTTAAAGTTATTGATGAACTTCCTTTTATATTCCAAATAAGAGATTTTGAAATAAACTCTGAGCTTGAAAAAAATACATCCAAAATATTTACCTACAATGTTAGACCTGTTAAAAGAGGTGAGTACCAATTTGGATCGCTAAATATTTATGTTTCAACTATGCTTAATATTGTAAGCCGTCGTTATAGATTGGAACAAAATAAAACTGCAGTCGTCTATCCATCGTATATTCAGATGAAAAAATATCAGCTTATGGCTGTGTCAAATAGATTGGTTGAAGTTGGCATAAAGAAAATACGCCGGATCGGCCATTCAATGGAGTTTGAACAAATTAAAGAATATGTGCATGGTGATGACTATAGAACTGTAAATTGGAAAGCAACTGCCCGCAAACGACAACTAATGGTTAATCACTTCGTGGATGAAAAATCTCAGCAGGTTTATTCAATTATTGATATGGGAAGAACCATGAAAATGCCATTCGATAAAATGTCCCTAGTAGACTTCGCCATTAACTCATCTTTAGTTATTTCAAATATTGCATTGCTTAAGCAGGACAAAGCTGGAATTATTGCGTTCAATAATAAAGTAACTTCAGTTTTGCCAGCTGAAAGAAGTCCTTTACAAATGAAAAAGATTGTTGAATTGCTATATAATCAAGAGACAGAATTTCTTGAATCTGATTATGAAAAATTGGCGGCAGTAACAAAATCAAAAATAAAACAAAGAAGTTTACTTTTGTTTTATACGAATTTTGAAACTGCCAATTCACTTAAGAGGCAATTAAAATATTTAAAAAGTCTATCATCATCTCATTTATTGATTGTTATATTCTTTAAGAATACAGGGCTTGATAAACTCTTGAATAGTAAATCTGAATCTATCGAAGAAATATATAGTAAAACTATTGCTGAAAAATTTTCATTTGAAAAGAAAATAATTCAAAAAGAATTAGCGGCTGCGGGAATTCAATCTATACTTACTACTCCACAGCAGTTATCTGTAAACACAATAAATAAATATTTAGAATTAAAGGCAAGGGGAATGATCTAATGGAAAATATTGGAATTGAAACAACACAGAATGTAGATATACAGTATAATGTTGCAAGCATTGGCGATAGAGTTTTATCTCAAATAATCGATATGCTTGTTTTATTTGGATACGGTTTTGGGATGATATTTGTAATTTTATTTTTGAGCGATACATTTTCCGGTTCATCATTTTATTATCCTACTGCGGTCTTCATAATATTATATCTTCCTTTTTTCTTCTATGATTTTCTCTGCGAAATATTCTTAAACGGCCAAACGATTGGTAAAAAAGTACTTAAAATAAAAGTTGTGAAAATTGATGGTTCACAACCTGGAATCGGGAGTTATTTTTTAAGATGGTTAATTAAACCAATTGATGTTTTCTTCACGTATGGTTCAGTCGGAATAATTACAATGCTGATCAATGGAAAGGGGCAGCGGCTTGGTGATCTTGCAGCAAATACAACTGTTATAAAACTGAAACAAGAAGTAAAACTTGAAGAAATTATGATTCCTAAAGTTATTCAGAATTACGAAGTCAAATTCCCACAGGTGAGTCTATTATCTGATAAAGATATTCAAGTAATTAAAGATGTAATCAATCATAGAAAAAATACTGATGCAGTTTCTTATCAGAATATTTTAGAAAAAGCTAAATCAGGTATTGCCAATAAAATGGGTGTGCAAAGCGAAATAAATGCTCTTTTCTTTTTAGATACAGTAATTAAAGATTATACTTATCTAAATTCAAATTAATGCTCTTTTACTTTCCAATCTTTTGGAGCAATAACAACAACAAATTCACCTTTGGAAATTTTTTCTTGAAAGGACTCAACTAAATCTTTTGGAAATCCACGCCAGGTTTCTTCAAATTTTTTGGTAATCTCTCTGCAAACAACTATATATCTTTTAGGTAAATACTCACTCAATTCTTTTAATAACTTTTCAATTCTGTACATAGATTCATAAAGAATAATTGTGCGGTTTTCCTCTGCTAATTCTTTAAGTTTTGTTTGTCTTCCTTTTTTCTGTGGAAGGAATCCTTCAAATATAAAAGCGTCGGTAGGAAGTCCGCTCATGCTGAGAGCCGCTATTAAAGCAACTGCACCAGGTATAGGAATTATTTCAATTCCTTTGTCAATACAAGCTGAAACAAGACGAACACCTGGATCAGAGATTAAGGGTGTTCCAGCATCAGAAATTAAAGCGGCAGTTTGGTTTGATAGAATTCTATTAATAACATGTTCGATTTTATTTTTCTCGTTAAAAGCATTTAAAGAAAATAATTCCTTCTTAATTTCTAAATGATTAAGTAGATTGCCGGAAGTTCGTGTATCCTCGCACAACACAAAATCAACTTCTTTAAGTGTCTCTATTGCACGAAGAGTTATGTCTTTAAGATTACCTATTGGAGTGCTAACAATGTAAAGTTTCATATTCAAAAATACTTTAAAACAGTTACGGCTCCAACAATGGAGCCGCACTGTGCAAGTAGTTAATATATATTTTAGTTATTGGACATCATTAAACTTAAAACTTTTCGGATAATTGTCAAGCCCTTATCGATTTCATTTTCAGTAATGTTAAGCGCAGGTCTAAATCTGATTGATTTTTCTCCGCAACCTAAAATCATAAGTTTTTCCTTATAACAATTTTCTCTGAACTGATTCCTAATTTCGGCTGATGGTAAATCAAAAGAACACATTAAACCCAATCCACGGGCATTACAAATTAGAGCTGGATATTCTTCTTGTATTTTAGAGAGCTGAAATTTAAGATGTTCACCAACTTTATTTGCGTTATCAACAAGTTTTTCATTATTAATAACATCAAGAATGAATTTTGATCGAACCATATCCGTAAGGTCAGCACCCCAGGTAGAATTAATTCGGCTTGAAACTTTAAAGACATTATCATCAATATCATCAATTCTGTCTGAAACCATTATTCCGCACACCTGAGCTTTTTTTCCAAAAGCAATTATATCAGGTTTTACATAATAATCTGAGGCCCAGAATTTACCGGTTAAACCAAATCCAGTCTGTACTTCATCAAACATTAATAAGATTTCATTTTCATTAGCTATCTCACGGAGTTTCTTTAAGAACTCTTTACGGAAAAAATTATCTCCACCTTCAGCTTGTATTGGTTCAATTATAATTACAGCAATGTCATCAAGATTTTTTTTGATTGCTAAATTAATCTCAGCTATTGCCTTATCTTCAAGTTGTATTACTTCTTCAAGGTTATTTTCTAATGGAAATTTAATTTTAGGATTTGTAATTCTTGGCCAATCAAATTTTGGAAAATATTTAACCTTAGTTGGATCAGTATTTGTAAGCGACATTGTATAACCACTTCTACCATGAAATGCTTCCTTAAAGTGAATTACTTTATGTCCTTTTTCTTCTTTGTAACCTTTAAGGAAATTCTTTCTAACTTTCCAATCGAATGCTACCTTAAGACCATTTTCAACTGCAAGAGCCCCACCGGAAATAAAGAAGAGATGTTTCATATAATCTGGTTTAGCAACTTTAGCAAAAGTCTCAACAAACTCTGCCATATAAGTTGTATAGATATCAGAATTGGAGGGTTTGTTAACTGCAATCATGCCAAGAACATGTGTAACTTCTTTAGAATGCAAATATGGATGATTTAATCCAATTGGAGAAGAAGCAAAGAAAGTGAAAAAGTCGTGGTATTCGTCGCCTGTAACTTGATCAATAATAGTAACTCCATTGCTTTTCTCCAGATCAAGAATGATCTCAAAACCGTCAGCAAGCATATATTTTGATAATGTTGGAATAACCTGATCAGCTGAAATTTCAGGTGTATATTTTTTTTGTAACTTGTTTTCGTCTGTTATTAAAGAATTCATTTTCTACTCCTAATAGATAATGAGTGAATAATTGTAATGATTTAGAAAAAGATAGAAATAGGAGAGAGATTAGAATACATTTTCGAAGCTAGACACAAAGTAGCTTCTATAGGAAGTAGAGCGATATTTTAGGATGTTGTTCATAATATTTATAATTGTTATTACAATATAAAAGTTTAACGTCAATTATTCCAAGAATAGTACTATTATTTAATTAAATAAATAAAAATATTAATTGAAAATTCTTTGATTTTTTCATATTAAATAGCTAAATAATTATAGAATTTTCTGATTATTGTTAATAACAAAGCTTAAACTGATTTCGATCATACATAGACTCATTAATAAAACTAATTTCCTATTCATCAATTAAATTAGAGGTACATTATGAAAAGAAGTAATACTATTTTAATTACTCTTTTAACCTTCCTCACCTCAATGTTTATTTTCACCAATACACTGAATGCCCAATTGGTGGGAACAAAAACTATTCCTGGTGATTATGCAACTATTCAACTGGCTGTTACCGATCTTAATACACAAGGTGTTGGATCAGGCGGTGTAACATTTAATGTTGCTGCCGGCTACACAGAAAGTGTAACAGAACCTATAATTATAACTGCTACCGGAATTGCTGGTAATGTTATAGTGTTTCAGAAAAGTGGTGCAGGTGCTAATCCACTAGTTACCAGATCTGATGCTGGTACATTAACCACATCTGCTCTTGGTGGTGATGGAGATGCTATTATTCGGTTACAGGGAACAGATTATATTACATTTAACGGTATAGATGTCACGGCGTTAGATGCTGGCATCGAGTACGGCTATATGACCCATAAACCTAGTGCAACTGATGGCTGTCAGTTTGTTTCTATACAGAATAGTTCTGTAACCATGACAAAAGGAACAAGTGGATTCGTTTTGGGAATTTATGTTGGAAACGGAACTACAAGTGTTTCTAGCGCAACAGGAGTTACAGTCACGGCTTTAAGCGGAATAAATTCTAATATTACAATTTCAGGCAATACTATACAGAATGTTCATGCGGGCGTATATGTAAGAGGTTCTTCTGCTACTGGTTTTTATGATAATAATGTTATAGTTGGCCAGGCAGGTGAAGGCAATATTATTCAGAATTTTGGCGGTGGAAGTGCTACAACAACATATGGAGTTTATTTTATATATGTTAGTAATCCAAGTGTTGCATACAATACAATAAATAATGCTGGTGGAGGTGGAACAGCACATGGTTCTACATTATATGGAATCTTTTATTCAACAGTATTGGGAGATGTTACTGGTAGTAATAATACAATTACACTTGCTAATACTTCGGCTAGCTCAGCAACTCAGTTTATTTACAATTCAAATGCTGTAACATCAACAACGTTTAACAATAATACTTTTGCTGCTGGAACTATTTCATCAACAGGTACTGTTTATTTAATTTACAATTCTAGCACGACACCATTAATTTCAGTGTCAGGCAATCAGACAAGTGGCACAATTATTAGGACCGGTGCAAGTGGAAGTACTTATTGCTATTATAATTTAGGTTCACCTACTAGTGGAACAGAGACTATTACAAATAATAATTTCTCAAATATTCAAGTAACTGGTACTTCACCTTTATATGGTATTTATTCTAATACTGCCACAGGACAAAACAGAGTTTTATCTGGAAATACTATCTCCAATTTTACTGGCGGTACAGGAAGTTTATATTGCATTTATGCACTGTCAACGACTTCAAATCAAATATTTGGCAACAGCGTTAATAATATAACTACCGGTGGAACGACGTATGGTTTATATTTCAGCGGAACAAACCCGACGGTTTATAACAATAATGTTAACACTATTACAACTACGGGTTCAACGTTATACGGAATTTATGATGCTGGCACAGGATTAACAAATTGTTATAAAAATCAAGTATACAACTTAACATCAAATAATGTTTCAGCAACTTTATACGGTTTTTATATTACTACAGGTACAAATAATAATGTTTATAACAATTTTGTTTCTGACTTAAAAACTCCACTATCTGGTTCCACAACTGGTTTAGCTGGTATGTATGTGTCTGGTGGAACTGCTGTAGGATTATATTATAATACAGTTTATCTAAATGCTAGCAGTTCTGGAGCTAATTTTGGTTCAGCAGGTATATACGCAAGTACAACACCTACTGTTGATTTACGAAATAATATTGTTGTAAATGCTTCAACACCTACTGGAACAGGTTTTAGCATTGCTTATAGAAGAAGCACTACTACGTTAACAAGTTATTCTGCTGCTTCAAACAACAATTCATTATATTCTGGTGCACCTTCTGCAACTAACTTAGTTTTCTATGATGGTACAAATTCTGACCAAACTATAGATGACTTTAAAGTAAGAGTAACTCCACGTGATGCCTCTTCTTTTTCGGAAAATGTAGCATTTGTAAATACAGTTACTACACCATTTGATTTACATGTCAATACAAGTGTTGCTTCACAGACAGAATCAGGTGGAATACCAGTTTCAACCCCAATAGCAGTTACAGATGACTTTGATGGGAATGTGAGAAATATTTCCACTCCAGATGTGGGAGCTGATGAATTTGCTGGTATTGGCTTAGATTTATCTGCACCATTAATTGTTTATACTGCTTTGCAAAACACAAGCTCTATAGGTAGTAGAACACTTGTAGCTAATATAACTGATGCAAGTGGAGTACCTACAACAGCTCCAGGTTGGCCAAATTTGTATTGGAAAATTAATACATCTGGAACATATACAGCTGTGACTCCAACATCTGTAGTTGGAAGTGATTACACTTATGGATTTGGTTCAGGTGTTGTTACGGGCGACACTGTTTTTTATTACATAGTAGCTCAGGATAATGCAACTGTCCCTAATGTTGGATCTTTCCCTTCAGTTGGAGCTGGCGGATTTACTCCTAATCCTCCAGCAGCGGTGACACCGCCTACTACTCCAACGAGCTATGTAATTACTCAAACTGGACTTTCCGGTACTTACACAGTGGGATTAACTCTATTTAATAGTTTATCCGGCAGAAATATAACTTTTAATAAATCTGTCCAGAAAGTATTAAAAGAAGTATGGGTTGAATCTACTAACGTTGAGAAACAGGTAGAAAAAGGAATGGAATCAAAGGATGTAATAACTGAAACTTCAGACAAACCTGCAGGTTATTTCAAACTTATGGAAGTTGAAGAAATTAACTGGATACCTATGGAAAACGGAAATCTATATACAGGTGATCTGTATCTTAAAAAATCTGAAAATCCTGAGTTAGATTTTCCAGTCGGTGTTGAAGGAGTATATTCAACGGTTACTGCCGCTGTAGCAGATCTTAATTTACGCGGTGTTATTGGCGCAACTTCATTTGCCTTGGTTGATACAACATATCCATCTGAAACTTTTCCGATTACGATAAACGTTGCGAATGAAAATATTCCTACAAGTGTTAATAATGTTACGATTACTCCAGCTGCAGGTGTTACAACATCAATTTCAGGAGCATCTGCAACAGGACCAGTATTCAGAATTCGTAATAGTTACGTAACGATAAATGGTTCAGACACAAGCGGAACATTACGTAATCTCACAATTCAAAATACGAGCACAACCTCCCCACAGGTAATTCACATTGCTTCGTTTGGAACAACACCAGTTACAAATGTAACATTAAGAAATTGTAATTTTATTAACGGTGCAAATACAAGTTCTGCTCTTGTTTTTTCAGATTTAAGCGGAACTGCTGGATATTTTAATAACATTACAATACAAAACAACAGTGTTCAGAAAGCATACATTGGTATTTATGCCCTTGCAACTGTGGCTACCGGTAATGGAAGCGGATTATTGATAACAGGTAATGATCTCAATATTTTAGGTGCAAATTCTATCCGCTTAGCGGGTATATATGTGCAAGGTGTTGATGGTGCTACAGTTTCAAATAATAATATTGGGAATTTTACTACTTCAGATGCTTCCAATATTACAGGAACCTGGTTTGCTACAGGAACAATTAACAGCAATATCTCT
>OEIV010000174.1_pt1 | contig 40873 bp, 65 predicted proteins | sample 1539231 | NCBI WGS metagenome assembly OEIV01 (sample SAMN03794762, study PRJEB22550) | activated sludge metagenome | feature: wastewater treatment plant; material: activated sludge; isolation source: Wastewater treatment plant of a petroleum refinery complex | place: Argentina: Buenos Aires ... | reverse complement strand
AGCATTGACTCTGCCCAGATCAATTGAGACTGCGGGAGCTTTTCGAGCGGAGTGCTGAGATCCGGAACCTCGCACGCCCCGAACATGGCCGCGCGGGTTCGGTGTTCCTGAGTTACTTCCATGGCTCACTCTTCCATGCTTCAACCGCTTTCGGTGTGCATCGAAAAATTCCAGTGACCTTCCATACTGTCAGCTCAGGAACAGCCGGACCGATTCGACAGGTTTTATTCGGTCCAGTCGCAGCAAGTCCGAGCACGCCTTTTGTTTGCTCGCTCCAGTAGACGCACAAACGCCCATCGCTAAGAGTTACTTTGTTTGGCGCTTCGGATTCGTCTTCGAGAAATCCGAAGAAGACGCCGCGAAATTCTGTTGTCACAACTACTGCTTTCTTTTCTTTTGTCATGGTGGTTAGTTCCTCTTTTTTGCCTTCTTAACAAACACTCTCTCGTACCCCATCCTCTCCGCGACTTCCTCACTGAGACGTTTTTTCCCGTGAAGAATTTCGTTTAGGTAAGAAGGAGAAATCTCGAGTTCTTCCGCAATGGCCGTTTGCGTTACGCCAAACTTTATTTTGCGTTTCAACTCGTCAATTAGATCGTGTTCGCTTGCCATGTGAGGATATTCGCCTAGCGCGAAAAGAAAGTAAACAACTATTTTTCGCTTATGGCGATTTTAAGCGGGGTTAGCAAAAAAACTTGCATTTTTTCCGGTTGACTCGCGACGAATCAGGGGGGCATAGTGGGGTCCGTTCCTTAATCCAGCAAATGCCTAAAAACCCCATGAAGATCATCAGAACATCAGTAGACATCGACCGCGGCATATACCGCGAACTGAGAAGGATTTTACTCGATAAGGATAAAACATTTGCCGCGTGGATACGTGAAAAGGTGAAGGAGGAAATCCGAGCCGACCGCGCGGGGAAGAAATGACAAGTGCGGAAGAGATTGCGCGTGCGCTTGGGGGGAAAAAGACGGGTAATGGTTGGATCGCGAAGTGCCCTTGTCATGAGGATTCGTCGCCGTCTCTTTCGATCGGCGAGGGGGAAGAGGGGAAGCCGTTACTGAAGTGCTTTGCCGGGTGCGAAAACACGCGGCTGATTGAATACCTGCGCGGTCGCGGTCTTTGGTCCTCTGGCAGCAAACAAAACGGGACACACGAGCCCGGACCTGACCCGATTGTTAAGCGGTATATATACCGCGACGAACTAGGAAATCCGGTTTTCGAGAAGATTAGGACGCTTCGTAAACGGTTCTGGTTTGAACCGGCGGGAATCACTCCGATGCTTTACAACCTGCCGGGGATTATAGACGCGAGAGAAGAGGGGGCGCCCGTCATTATAGTTGAGGGTGAGAAGGATGCTGATACGCTAATTGCGCTTGGGTACGTTGCCACAAGTAACCCTAACGGTTGGAGCGGTTGGCGGCCAGAATTCGCGGAGACACTCCGCGGGATGGACGTTATTTTCTGCGGAGACAATGACGAGCCCGGCGAGAAATTAGCTAAATCCGTCACGGAATCGATGCGGGATACGGCCGCGCTTTTTCGCCGCGTGCGGGTGCCGCAGCCGTTCAAGGATGTTTCTGATTACTTTATTGCGGGTCATACAAAAGAGGATTTTGATGCTCTAATAGCTAGTGCGGAGGGTGCCCGAGGGGTGCCCGAGAGCCCGCCCGAGAAGGTGCCCGATGCCTCGCCCGAGGCGCCAAACGAGAAGCTTCGAGCGGTTGATCTGTGTGACTTTCTCACCCTCGAAATCACGCCACGGGAAATGATGCTCGCTCCGTGGCTAACGATGCAATCCCTTAATATGATTCATGCTTATCGTGGCGCGGGGAAAACTTTTTTCTGTCTTGAAGTAGCTCTTTCGGTCGCCCTCGGGCGGGAGTCGATGAACAATTGGGAAGCACCAAAACCCAGAAAGGTACTGTATATAGATGGCGAAATGCCAGCAGCTGATCTTCAGGAAAGATTGCGGAATCTAATTTCTACATCACCGGAGCGGGGATTTTTTCACCTGGTAAATCCCTTCTTCCAAAGTGGCGGAATGCCGGACCTGTCAGAGTCAGAATCGAGGGCGGTTGTCACCGGTTTGATAGCCCAGACGGGCGCCGAATTGGTTGTCTTGGATAACCTTTCTTGTCTCATCCGGGGTGAGCACGCGGAGAATGATGCGAAGTGGTGGGAGCCGGTGCAGCCGTGGGCGTTACATATGCGAAATAGTGGTGTTGCGATGGTATTCGTACATCACTCAGGTAAGACGCTAAAGCAGCGCGGAACCTCGAAAAAAGAGGATATTATGGACACGGTGATCGCGCTCGAGAGACCGCCCGAGGCGCGGGCCGAAGATGGTGCGATATTCAACGTGCGGTTCGAAAAAAATCGCTCGATTCACGGCAGGTCGGTTGAGATTTTTGAGGCGAAACTACAGGCCGTAAACGGCGTGAATCGGTGGTGCACGAAGTCGCGCGAACAGTCTACTCGCGACCGGGTTCAGGCGCTTTTTGAGGAGGGATATTCCGAGAGAGAAATAGCGGAGAAGCTCCAGATCGCGAAAAGTACGGTGGGTTATCACATCAAAAAGCTGAAACAATTAGTGTCGGACGATGATTACTAGTCGGGAATTCGACCCTGTTATATTCGATTTAAAAACGATTATAAGAGGGGTGCCCGAGGGTTTTTGAAAAAATCATCAATGATTCAGAGATGTTCTAACAAGTGCCCGAGAGGGAATCGAGAAATTTCGACCCCTCTCGGGCACCTTTTATACAATAATTATGCAAGTGCCCGCCCGAGAGGTAAACGTCACATAATGATAGGTTACGCGGAGTTATCAAAAAGTGCCCGAGGGGTGCCCGAGGGGGTGCCCGATGTGCTCCCCGAAAAGTGCCCGAGAGATATTAACTATAGGTTAATATCTCGGGCACCTCTCGGTCGTCGGTTTGTTAGTAAACAATTGTAGGAATCAGATGAGATACGAAGATACAGAAAAACAGTTAGAAATTAAGGCTATCCCGACCTATTATAAGGGGATTAGGTTTCGGTCTAGGCTTGAGGCGGCATGGGCGCGGTTCTTCGATTTGCTCGTTTGGCGGTGGGATTATGAGCCGTTTGATTTGCCGGGGTGGACGCCCGATTTTGTAATCGCAGAAAACAGCACCATCTTAGTGGAGGTTAAACCGGTTTATGATTTGCCACTCCAGGTGACGCGGGTGATGGAACGTGCTGTTGCGAAGTCGCCGTATCGCAGTGCTGAGCTTTTAGTGGTGGGGACAGGCCCGTGGTGGGATGGCGATGAGCGCGTTGCATATCTCGGCTGGCTGGGTGAATGCGGCGGTGAGTCATTCCTTGACGAGAGCACGTCTCATTGCTTTGACCGGGCGCCTATGGGCGTTTGGGACGGTGGCGCGGAGGTGCGAAATAAGAAGATCGGATTTTGTCATGAAACTGGTAGCTATCGGGATCGGATAACGGGGATTCACGATGGCGGTTGTTATGGCGAGGGATGGTTCGTACCGCAGGATTTACTGAGGTTGTGGGCGATAGCAAAGAACGGATGTCAGTTCAGGGGGGAAGAGAACTCAAAGAATTAGGAAATTCAACCCTGAGCCGTATAGCCCCGTTAAAATAAAACAGATGTTTAGTGTTCCTTCTTCGGCGGATGAGCCTCTGAATCCTGACTAATCAAGTGCTCCAGGTGCTTCGATGCGCTTCGCCGCTCTTCGGCAGCCCGGCGGCGGAGTGCCGCGCGGGCGTAGAGCGAAAGGCGGTAAGATGTTGGGGTTGGTTTTTTATCGGGCATTTTAGGGTCTCACATCGTTTCTTTGCCAGTATCCGATCGCCCATTCGGCGTCTGTCAAAAACATAGTATCTACAACGTTATGGAGATGGTGCAGGGCATCCCAGGTTGTCTCGTCGAGTTTATCGCGCATTCCGGAATCGGTGAGAATTCCCCGGTCTGTGAAAAGCCTCGAGAGTGAGTCTAGCGCTTCTTTTGCCTGTTCTTTTGTCATGGTTTTAGCTCCTGTTTGGTCTCAAGCGGTTTGTTTCCCATCCGCTCATCATGTGTATACCATAACTACAAATGCGCTACACGTCAACAGCTTTCTTTGTAGGGGTTACCCCGTAATTTGCGTGACAAGTCGCGTATATGCACTATGGGGCTATGCCTCTTACGCTCTCGACCGCAGCGCATCCCCGCACCATTGATTCGGCTCGATTGGCCGATCAAATGCTGGCGCTACTTGACCGAGAGGCGCCGGTAGCGGCAAAAAACTTGACAGCGGGAAATGTAGCTAAGGCTACAACCGAAATCCCGATGGTTGACGAAGCAATCATCCGGAATATCTTTTCACTGTTTTCTGGTTACTTCATCAATTTCGATTACGGACCCAAGGCAATCAAAAACGCTTTCAACGCGCTTCGCTACACTCCCGCTCGAGTCGCGCTCAACACTGCATTCCAGATCGTCGCGCAGCAACCGTGCTTCATCGACATCGACAAGGATTTGTTTTGTCAAATGGTAAAGCAGAATGCGCGATTTCGTGACGGGAACGATTAAAAAAAGGCGTTGCCAACAATGCCATTTGTCAAAGGAAAATCAGGAAACCCAAGCGGCATCGATCAAGACATGCGACGGGAGATTAACAATGTCCGTCGTCTCGCTCTGAAAAATTGCGGAAAAGCAATTCAAGTTTTGATCGACATCATCAACGATTCTGAATCGACGCGAAAAGATCGAAGTTACGCTGCTGACAAGCTTCTCGATCGCGGTCTAGGTAAGGCAGTTCAAGCGCTCGAGCATTCTGGACCAGACGGAGAGAAGCTCTCTGTAGAAGTCATCATCAGATCAAAAGATGGATGATGTTCTTAGACTTGAATTTCAATTACATCCGAAACAGCTAGAAGCTTTCGAGAGTCCTGCTAACGAGCAGCTTTACGGCGGTGGTGCGGGTGGAGGGAAATCACATCTCTCTCGAGTGCGTCTAATCTCCGCGTGTCTCGCGTGTCCGGGACTCCAAGCGTACTTCTTTCGTCGCCTGTTTGACGACATCATCAAGAATCACATGGAGGGTCCGAACGGACTGCGTGCGTTACTTGCGCCACTCGTCGAGATTGGAGTGTGTCAGATTGTTGAAACAGAAGTGCGATTCAAAAACGGATCGCGTTTGTTTCTCTGTCACTGTCAGCATTCGAGCGATGTTTACAAGTATCAAGGCCCCGAGTTTCATATTTTGTGCATCGAAGAAGCGGGGCAGTTTGAAGAAGGAATGGTGCGCTTTTTGCGCTCTCGTGTGCGAGTGCCGGTCGAAATTCTTTCGACATTTCCGGAGTGGTGGCAAAAGAGATTGCCCGCTGTCTATTACACGGCCAACCCAGGCGGTGTTGGGCATCACTTCTTGAGAGAGTGGTTTATCGATCCGCGTCCACCGCTTGCGCTCGAGCAGGTGAGCGAAGAGGAGGGCGGATACCTGCGGCAGTTTGTCCCCGCGCTTCTCGGCGATAACCCATCGATTGATTATGCGCGATACGTTGCGGCGCTCAAAGGTCTTGGCTCCCCCGAGTTAGTACGCGCGTATCTCGAGGGAGATTGGAGTGTCGTTACCGGCGCATACTTTCCGGAGATGCGCGAGAAGGTTCACGGTGTCACGCCGTTTGCAGTTCCGAAACACTGGCCGAAGTTTCGTTCACTCGACTGGGGAAGTGCGAGACCGTTTGCGGTCTACTGGTGGACGGTGAGCGACGGCGTTACGGAAGTTGGGGAGGAACGGAGGATCTATCCGCGTAACGCGATGATCGCTTACCGTGAGTGGTACGGCGCATCAACATCAAACGTCGGGTTAAAGATGCACGTTGGCGAAGTTGCGGCGGGTATCAAGTTTCGAGAGATGGGAGAAACGATCGATTATGGCGTCATCGATCCGGCGTGCGGGAAGGAAGATGGGGGACCGTCGATCCTCGAGACGTTTCGAACGAACGAAGTTTACTTCCGGACAGCCGACAACACGCGCCTAAGCGGGTGGCAACAATTGCGTGATCGTTTGCTCGGTGAAGATGACAAGCCAATGATTTACTTCTTCAATACCTGTCGCCACGCTTTCCGGACGATCCCGGCACTCCAGCACGACGAGAGAAAACCGGAAGACCTGGACACTGACGGCGAAGACCACGCGGCTGATAGTGTGCGTTACGCTGTTATGTCCCGCCCCTACACCCGCCCAAAACCCCATGTTTATACAGGTCCCAAGCCCAACAAACTGACGTGGGATACCACATTCGGCCATCATTTGAGCAAAGCAAAGACAGGCAAATCGTGGAGGTAAATATTTTTTGCTGACAAACTTCGATGATTTACGGTGCGGCTAACCCGCGCGGAGTGAGGTTTCCTCGCCGAAATGCCATTCCTCTTTGCCAATCACTTTGGCGCGGGTGTTTACGAGGGCATAAATGAAAAAGCTTTTACTTTTCGCGATACTCTTTCTTCCATCGCTTGTTTCCGCTCAGGCGATCAAACAAGGAACAACGTCGAGCGCGGGCGATGCCGGGAGTAACATTCCTCTTTGTGTTGCGAGTGCTGCGAGCGGGACACTAAACACCGAAGGGAAATATGGTTACTGCTCGGTTGATCTGTCCGGGAACTTGCGAACGACCGCAAGTTTTTCTTTTTCCGGCGGCACTTCCGACGCAACAAAGCTTGAAGATGCGGTGCATTCGACCGGCGCCCGCGGCGATTACGTCCTCGGCGAGATCCAGGCCACGCTGTCCGCAACAGCAGGAGACGGGGACTACGGCAGTTTCAAGTTAGATCCGAAAGGTGCTCTCTGGACTAGGATCGCTATCGATTCTGACGTGATCGGAGCCGAGGATAACGCCATCCCCGCGGGTGACTACGGGTTTGTCATCCTCGGACAGCGACAAGACACCCCGACGAACGACTCGAACGCCACTGGCGATGCTGGTTATATAAAGCTCGATAACCTCGGGAAGACCTGGACCGCTGGAGATCAAACCGAGGACGTGGCGCACGCCTCTGGCGATCGTGGTAGTGCGGCGCTTTTTCTTCGCTCCGACACGCTGGCGTCAACGGCGACAACTGGAGATTACGAGAATCCGAAGGTTGACTCGGCGAGCCGCGTTTACACGAACCCATGGGGCGCAAATCATACGGAGTGGAAGAGGGCTCAGGCGACCAGCGATGTTACCGATACGACAAGTACGGCGCTCTTAACGGCAACGTCATCAAAGTATCATTACGTAACAAACGTGAACTGCACGAACACGGGCGCGACAGCGACTCGGGTTGACATTATCGATCAATCGACCGGCACGCCGACCATGTGGAGCGGGTATCTTCCCGCTGGTGGTGGGGACGGGCAGAACTTTTCTCCCCCGCTGAAAACGGTCGATCAGGGAGCAGCTATTAACTTCAAACCAGCAACCGCAGGTAGCGCAACTCGGTGCTTCATCAATGCGTTCGATAGTGCGAACTAGTTCCTTCTCACGACAGGCCCGAAGAGAAAGGAAAGGTTCGATGTGCACGTTTTGTGTTGTGGCGATGTACAACGGCAGGTTGACGCGGTTGCCAAGATTCTCCGGGAGCGAGGCAACGAAGTTACGTGTGGCTATGGCCGGAAGGACGGACGGGCGATCAGGCTTCTCGAAAATCCAAGGGAAGCAGATATATCCGCCGTTCTTGTCGTGCTCGAACGGGGATGCGATCCAGACGATGAGATCCGGTGGCAGTGCTGGACGCACCGGGCGAAAGGAAAACTGGCGGTGATGTGGAAATATTGCGATCCAATAAATCGCTGAAGACAATAGGTTCAACACTTCGGGCCTGCCTTCTCACTTTGCTTTGCGCCTCGAGCGCGGGGGCGGCGGATACGATCTGCGGTGTGGATACCGACGAGAACGGAACCTATTCAGTTCTCTGCACCGGCATCGACGATGCCGATCGCGATGGCATCCCGACCGACGAGGATTGCGACGATTCGAACCGATATATCGTTCCGGGCAGCTTCAAAGACGATAGCGGGACGCTTAAGCTCTGCGAGTCAGACGGAACGTGGACCTCGGTCGGTGCGTGGCCTTCTGGCGTCGATGCGGGGAAAGCGAACGCTAACTGTGGCTCAGTAAAGTTTGTTGGCCCCTCTGGCTCGACATCGGACAACACCTGCGGGGCTCATAACAACCCGTGCGACTACCGGTGTTTCAGCTCGTCGAACGGGCTCGGGTGTTCGCAGACTCTTTCCGCCGGTGCGTGCGTTTTCTTTCTGACCGGAAACTATACGGGGTACTACACCTCGAGCGAGCGGCGGCAAATCTACCTCAACAACATCGACGGTACCTCCGGCAACGAGATCAAATTTATCGGCGTGGTCGGACAAGCCGCGACGATTACCGGCCAGGGCACCGGCGCGAATCCCGGCGACATCGTTAACTTTGAAGGGTCCAATTACATCTGGCTTCAGGGCCTAGAGATCACCGGGGGCACGGGCGGATACGCTGTCCACCTTCAGGGCGGCACAAACAATCGCGTGTTCGCGAACCACATTCACGATTACGAGAACTATCGCAACGATAATCACGCCGGAGTGGTCGCAAGAGCAGCCGCAGACAGTGCGCGAATCGAGCGCAACGTGATCCACGACATCACATACGCGGCGTCACCCACGAGCGATCACAATAACCAGATCCTCTTGATGGATGCTGATTCTTATACGGTTGACTATAACGTTGCGTATTGTCCGAGCTGCGGTCGAGGAATCATCGACAAACACGCGATGGGCGGATCGACCGAAAAGTCAATTCGCGGGAACGTCGTTTACGGCGTGAACAGTTACGGTATTATCGCGGCATCCCGACACGTCACCGTAAAAAATAACTTCGTTCAGGGTGTTGGAAGTGCGTGCTTTGAGGTGATCGACGTTGGCGGCGGTGCTGACGAATACGGGGATATCGTCTTTCGGGAAAACACCTGTGATGATTCCTGGCCGCTCGAATTCGTTCCAGACGCGAACGCTCAGGCGGGAGACACCTACGCACTGGAAGTTATCAATAATATTTTCAGTGACGATCGCGGTTCGGCATACTCTGGCACCGGAGCAGATGGATTTTTCCGCCTTTGCCACTACTGTTCAGATGCGCTTTATACGAGCTACATCAGTGGGGACAAGCTTCGCTTCGATAACAATGGGATTTATAACAGTGCAGCGGTCGCGCTCTTTGAGTCTGTTTGGGGCGATGGGGCCGGAAGTGGTGGGACTTACACGAACTGCTCAAACATCGTTGCGGGAACTCCGGCGCATACTAATACACCATGCAGCGGGAACGCGGGAACCGATCCGGGGCTTGATTCGGAATATATCGCGACGACGACCGGACTGACGGATGCCGGGTGGAATGTTGACTGGCCGACCGCGACTACGACCACAACGACCACAACGACCACAACGACAATCGCGCCGACTAGCAAGGGCGGACGACATCGAGCAATCAGGGAGCGCCGAAGATGAGAAGGCTACTGTTATTAACGTTACTTCTTCCGCGGATTGTGCTTGCGGCCGGAGAAGAGCAGTTCTCTACGCTCTTTGATCCGTGGGGTGGTGTTGCCGGATTCGGTGGTATCACTTTCTCTAACTTCACTCTGAACAGTAGCGGCGGTTCTGTTGATCGACTCTCGCACTGCTATCAAGTTGAAACCGCAGATGCGATTACCCACTTGGGTTTCCGCTACGGCGCACGCGCAGCGACTCCGCCAACATATAAAATCTCTCTTCAGGCTAAATCGTCCACGGCAGTAGGGCCAACCGGAACGGTTCTCGGCGGAGGAACTCCAGCAGAGGCGACGTTTACGCCTCCGGCTAGCACGGCATGGGACGGCACATGGCAATGGATTGATATTACCGATTATACGCCGACCCGCGGCCAGTTTGTCTGCAACGTAATCGAGTATTCAAGTGGCACGATTGACGGCACAAACAACAGCTCTTTTACCTCGACTCTCGGAAACGCCCATATCAGAGGACCATTTCCGCTGGCCTACACTCAGACAAACGCCGGTTCACACACGGCACTCGATGAGCTTCCGATTTACGGCTATAAGACGGCGAATCGATCCTACGGATTTCCGATCGAGGACTTCACGGGCTCCGAGGCGTATAGTTCTGATTCTACGCCGGACGAGCGCGGGCTACGCTGCAAAATTCCGAGCACGGCGACGGGGACATATAAGATCATCGGTGCGTGGGTACAGTTCGAGACTGTTCCAGCTGCGGGCAAGACAATCAACATGAACCTCTACACGGGGACCTCGACCTCGGTGGAGCAAACCGTCCCGATCGATACTGACTATATTGGGGCGCATGGCGGCAGTAACCGCGAGCCCGCCCGATTCTATTTCACCGACACGACCCTTGATACCCTATCTGCCGGGACCGTGTTTCGGATTACGTTTGAGGCGGTGGACGTTTCGACGAGTATAGAAATCGGGAGCTTCTTCACGGATACAAATGCGGATCTGAGCGCGTTTCCGGGGGGAATCGAATGCTACACATCGACCCGCTCGAATGCTGGCGCATGGGATTCCGACACAACTAACAAACGCCCGCTTATTTTTCCGATCGTCCAGGAGTTGACGGCATCCTCCGGTGTCCCGCAGCGCAACAAATTTAACCAAGGGCTGAACTGATATGAAAACACTACTCGCGTTTCTCCTCTTCCTCCCGCTCGTCGCCGAAGCGCAGACGATTATTCAGCCAAGCGAAGCTACGGCCGCGAGGCGGCGCATACCTGTTCGCCTCGTGGACGTTACAGACGGCGAGACGGAGGAAACCGGAATTGCTATCGCAGCAGGTGAGTGCAAATGGATCGATGCCTCGGCGGCAAGTCCTGCGAGCACAAACTGTGCAGGCACGCTGACGCACGTTGCAAACGGAAACTACTACTACGAAGCAACCGCAGCAGAGGTAGCGAATCCGGGCTCTGCTTGGGTCTATATTAACGACGCAGCCGCAAAACCCTTCACGGGCTCAGTGAGCATTCCGGCGTTCAACGGGCTCTCTGCCACGTTTGACGGCACGCTTCAGTCCGAGCAGTCCGGGAACGTCTACTACCTCTCAAGCGGAGCGGTGGACGCAGACGACCAGTTCAATAACGGGTTCGCCATCGTGTTCTACGACAGCGCGGGGCTCATCAAGGCTAAGAGCTGCATCACGGACAGCGCAGACACGAACGACGCCGTAACGACTCGGGATGACCTCGACGCGCTTACGGCGTCGAACGATAGTTACGTGATTAAGGACGATTCTCTTTGCGCGCAGGTTGCAGAACTGTCTTCTGTCCCGACAACTGGAACGATGGGAATCATCGATCAGATTCGAGCGCTCTATCAGCGTGCGATTCACAAGTTTGTCGATGACGGCACAGAGCAAGCAGCCTACAAGGCTGACGGCTCTACGAAGCTGTTCGAGTGTGATGTAGCAGACAGCGGAAGTGCATATACGAGGTCGGCGTGCGGTTCACCGGACTAATACTAGCGCTCTTGATACCGGTCGCGGTTTACGCCGCGATCGATTCAGCGGACAAGCGCAGGTCCTCTGCGGGGGACGTAGCGGTCCCGGATGGTGGTATCAACACTGCCGGGGAACGGAGAGCGTCTGCGGGGGATTATTCGTTCGGGCTCGGCGAGAGCGGGGGAGGTAGCGGGAGTGCGATGTCGGCGTATCAGAAGAAAAAGAAGAAGATGTGACATGCCACGTAAATTCGTAGATACACTTGGCGCGGTTCGTTATTTCGATGTGCTTAAGGCAGAGCTTCCGCCGGGGATGCCGGTTGGTATTCTCATTGGGTTCTTCGACAAGAAAACGCTAACCGCGTGGGACGTGATCGAGTGGTGCTTAGCAAATGGGCATGACGTTCGCGTTCATGGTGTCTGGAACGCAACCCACAAATACACCGAGAAGAACGTCCAGCAAGCGGTAGCTCGGGCAAAGCGTCTGAACGCACTGAAGCTTGCATATCCGCAGCGAACGATTCTTTATTCGCCGTTTCTTGAATGGAAAGCCATTGCGGGTGGAGCAAAGAAAGCGTTTGCAAAAGTGCGAGACGCCGCTCCGGATCTGAGGTTGGTATCGTGCGGCGATAATATCCCGAATACGATTCACGAGACGCACTATCACGGCGGTGGAAAGATTCCGAAGGGTGATATTGCGTCAACTGACGGGGTATCTCACGCAGATGTTGCAAAGAAGTACGATGCGGCGGCAAAGGATTGTCTGTGGATGGGGTCTTGGGAGTGGCACTCAAACGGCAGGACAGAAGGTGGTCCGGCTCTGCCCGTGAACAAGCGAAAACACTGGACCACGCCAAAGCAGTTCCGAGAACAACTGAAGTTATTGGGAGCATGACAATGAAAGTGATTATTTGTGCAGCACTTCTTCTGATGTCCGCGTGCAGTTTTTTACCGGGGGCAGGAGATAAGCTCGATGACCTTTGCGCTCGCTGGCCGCAGCTAAAAGCCGACAGCCAAAAAGCGATCGCGTTTGTAGATGGGCAGTGTTCCGTAGTGGGGGAGTGATTATGGCAAGTAAAGATGTAGCGAAGATAGTAACGGTCAGCGCCGTTGTTCTCTCTGCCGCCGCTCAGGTGCTTAGAGCAACTGGTCAAGTTCCGCAAGCTGATGCGGTTGATGCTGCGAGCGCGGCGCTTCCGAGCATTACGCCTGCGATCGACCAGCTCACAGCAGCGATTGTGGCGATAGGCGCTCCGCTTCTATACCTCTTCAAGTCTCCACGTCAGTGATGCGATGGCGGAAACCCCGGTGCATACCTATCGCAAGAATGGGCAGTTAGTAGAGTGTCCGATCGGCAAGGATTTCTATGCTTACGCAGAGGAAGGGAGAGAGGCTATGCAGAAGGTAAACTCGCTCACCGCTGCGCTTGTCGGTGACGATAACTTCCCCGGCTTCATGCCGCAGCTCGTCGATGTGATGCGCGAGATGAAGGGCGACATGAAAGCGTTTCATCGCCTCGTGCTTATCATCCTCGCGTCGTCGTGTGCGTTGTTGCTTCTGAAGGACACAATGAAGACGTTCAATGTCGGCGGGACGCACGGAGTAACGATAGAGCAGGAGGGCAGGCGATGAGTAGCACCAAGTTGATTGTTCTTTTTGTCGCGACACTTCTTTTCGCGGCTCCTGTTCGGGCGCAGGTCAACCCGATCGATCTGGTTGGGTGTAGGCGGGAGATTTCGCCGTTCGACGCAAAGAAAGACGGCTTTGTCTGGAAGGAGTCGGATACAAAGAAGAACTCCAAGGGCCAGAAAGTCGCCGTCGCGCTCTTCCCGCGGAAGATTGCGGGCCAGCTCACGGCCTATCCGAAGAAATTCAAAAAGGTCGAACTCTGGAAGAACGGGAAGCGACTCTCGAAGCTCCGGTTTGTTTACCACTGGCCCGAGGATCGAAGCCCAAGGCGCGGTGTGTATCGCACGGAAATAGCGCCAAAGAAATTGCCGCTCTATCCAGTCTTGAAGGCGGATGGAAATTGTTTTGTATTGCCAAACCCAAGAAAGCGGATCGACTAAGTGGCAGAGCGCACCGTCCAAGATTATTTTTTCGACATCGAAGCCTGCGAGAAGGAATTCGATCGTTTCGTCTCGCGTGGTCGAGCGATAATCAAGCGTTATCGCGACGATGAGGGCAACGTCCCGGAGGGAAAGATTTGGGATACTGGCCGGTGGGGCCAGATGCGTTTCAATATCCTGTGGTCAAACGTGCAGGTATTGTCTCCGGCTTACTATTCAAAGACACCATCTCCTGAGTCAGATAGGAAGTTCAAAGACAGGGACCCGGTGGGGCGTACTGCTGCGGAGCTTGCGGAGAGAGTATGCAAGCACTTCTTAGAAGACCAGCGTTTCGACGAAGTGGAAACATCTTGCGTTCAAGACCTTCTGCTTCCTGGTCGTGCGGTGTCGTGGGTCCGGTATCTTGGACGCACCGAGAAGCAAGTCGACGAACAGGGCAATCCCGTTCTCGACGAGAACGGCGAACCGCTGATGATGAAAGTAGGGGAGGAGGACTGTTTTCCAGAGTATGTTTATTGGGAGGACTTTGGACATAACGTAACTCGCGCGTGGAAGGATGTTACGAGGGTATGGCGCTGGAACTACTTCGACAAGGAAGAGGCATCGGAGCTTTTCGAGCCGGAAGTAGTGGCGAGAATGAAGTTTGATTATGTTTCAGAATCAGACAAGACCGCCGATCCAGATGCGAAGAATGACCGGGCGAAGAAAGCTCGTGTATGCGAGTTATGGGACAAGAGAGACAAGAAGGTTTATTGGTTTGAGAAAGAGAAGACAAAGGATTTTGTTAAAGTTCTTGATGATCCGCTTAGGTTGAAGAATTTTTTCCCGTGTCCAAAGCCTCTTTTTGCAACGCTCGTAAATGGCTCTCTCGTTCCGACAGCAGATTTCACACAATACAAATCGCAAGCGGAGCAGCTGGATTTACTTGTCGCGCGAAGGGAGCTTGTCATTTCGGCTATTCGTGTAGTTGGCTGCCACGATTCCTCAAGGCCGGAACTTGACCGAGTATTTCGTCAGGCGAATGAGCTTGAGTCTATTCCTGTTCACGATTGGCAGGGGTTCATGCAAGCGGGAGGACTCGAAGGGCTCACGAACGTTCTTCAGTTAGATCCATTCGTGAAAACGCTCGCTGTAATCAATATGTCAATTGAGCAGCAGAAAGCGGAGCTTTACGAAGTGACGGGGCTTTCTGAGATTATCCGTGGCGCTTCTGAAGCGGGCGGCGTGAAGACCGCGACAGAACAGGGCATCAAGCAACGCTCCTCGAATAATCGGCTTGAGCCGCGGCGCAAAGAGGTTGCTCGTCATGCGTGCGACATGATGAATCTTCTTCTTGAGGTAGCTCTTGAGCTTTACGACGACGAAAAGTTTCTCACCATTGCCGACGCTCAGACGATGCCGGAAGACATGCAGCAGAATCTTGGTCCGGCGCTTCAGCTTCTTCGGGATGACAAACTCAGGTGTTACCGTCTGAGTATTCAGACCGATTCTACTTACGAGATGGACCGGGACAAGGAGCGCCAAGAGAGAATGCAAGCTTTCGAGACGTTCGGACAGACGATCTCGAATACTTACGAAGCCATGAAAGAGGCTCCGTCACTTGCTCCCGCCATGGGCGAGATGGCGATGTTCGCGGTCAGATCATTCCGTGCAGGAAGAGAACTCGAGCACTCAATAGAAGAATCGCTCAAACAGACCGCGCAACAGCTCGCTCAGGCGAAGCAGGAAGAGTCCCAGAAGGGTGATCCAGAAGCGCAGGCGGCGCAGCAAAAGGCCCAGATGGACCAGCAAAAAGCCCAGATGGACATGCAATTAAAGCAACAAAAACAGGAGTTTGAGTATCAATTAGCTATGCAGAAGATGCAGATGGAAAGAGAGATTGAGGAACTAAAGATCCAGGCGAATTACCAAACGTCGATGGAGAAGGCGCAGGTTGATGCCGCCGCGAAGGTTCAGGCCGAGATGCTCAAACCGCGCCCAACTCTTGTGGCGGGAAACAACGTGTCGCCGAGAATGTAAAATATTTTGCTGGCAACTTGATTTGCCTTAGAGATTTCTATGAGTCGTTACAGTTTTGAACAAGCGCAAGGCTACCTCGTAAGAAAGCTCCAGGCTCAAAAGCTTTTTTACGGGGAAGAATTCCCGGACGGGGTGCGAATCTTTCTCACGAATGGTCCGGCGGTCGGGAGCGTGACGATAAATGCAAACTGGCTCGACTCGGAAGACGAAGCACAGTTTTTAGAGATTCTCGATTCAGCACTTCGGGAAGCTCTAAGCGCTGCGACGGGCGAATCCATACTCAAGAGTAAGGGGAGGGATGCGAAAAAGGTTTCGGTATAGGTGGGATGCGGAAGCAGCCAAGCTTGTAGAGGTTGAAGATACTCCAGTGGGAGAGCTTCATTATGTCATCGCGGACGAAATGGAAGCGACGGAGCATCCGGCGACTGGAAGAATTATTACTTCAAAGAAAGCTTTTGAAGAGGAAACTTTTCGTTCGGGATGTGTGCCGTGCGGTGGGAATGATCGTCGTAGTAAGCGCACCGTTGATTATGACTCTCGTAATGCTTTTGATGAAGCAGTGAGAAAGCAGATTGATCGAATGGAAAAGGTTGAAATTGAGCTTCGCGATGGTCGCAGACCAAGGCCGGAGCCAAAAAGCCGAGAAGTGCGCGAGTTGTGGGAAAGGGTTTCAAGAGGAGAATAAATGCCGTCAGTTTTAGAAAGTTTGGATAAGGCGTTTGAAGAGTCAAGCGTTGTGGATTCGGATACAGGGGTCAGTGTTGATTCTGGTGACGAGTCTTCAACGGTTGTCGAGAGCGTTGATTCCGATAACGACGCGGCGGACCCTAGTGAAAGCTCAGAAGAGGGCCAGAATCTCTCTTCTGAGACCGATCTAGATCCTCCGGCGGATTGGGACGATGAAGCTAAGGAGAAATTCAGAGCGGCACCATCGGAGTGGAAACCATTTCTACTCGAACGGGCCAAATTTCTTCAGGGGCAGCACACTCGACGTATGCAGGAGGTGCAACGCAAGTACTCGGATTATGACGAGACGATAGAGCCGTTTCTTCCGCAGCTTCAAGAACTTGGCTATTCACCTGGCCAAGCCTTTAAGCAGCTGATGACGGTTCAACAGATGCTCGACCAAAATCCGGAAGGTACCTTGCGGTGGCTGGCAAACAGCTACGGCATTAATCTCGCGAGCCCGCAGACACAACAATCGATACCGCAGAATGGACCACAGGCGGCGGTTCAACAGGTTCTCGAGAGAGAGCTTGGGCCGATTCGTCAGTGGATTCATGGCCAACAGCAAACTTTGCAGCAGCAGCAACGCGAAGCCGAAGAGGCCCGTGTTGGAGCGCTCGCTTCAGAGCTTACTGCTTTTGGACAGGAGAGAGATGAAGCAGGGAATTTCAAGCGCCCTTACTTTTTTGAGGTTGTTCCGGCGATTCAATCGTACGTAACGCAACTCATGCAAAGCGAGGAATACGCGGGAAAAGACCCAAAAGAAATTACGCACGCTGCGTATGAATTGGCCGTAAAGCCGTTCAAAAAGATGATTGACGCGGAGAAGAAAAAATCTTCAGAGGCGGCAAAGAAAGCAGCGGCGGCAAGTTCTCTTCGTTCCGGCGGGGGAGCCGCGGCCACGAAAAGTGGCAATCGGCGCTCCACAATGGAATCTCTTGATGCGGCATTTTCGCAACACTCAAGAGCATAGGAAATTATGACTAGCCCTAATTTGAGTGAAATTCTTACCACGACTCTGCAAGAGCAGTCGGGAGAGTGGTTTGATAACTTCACTGAAAACAATGCCTTTTTCTTGACGCTCAAGAAAAAGGGTTTGATTGAGAAAGTGAGCGGGGGTTATGACCTTCGCCATCCGCTGATGTACGCGGAGAACACGACCGGAATGTGGTTTACGGGTTATCAAGAACTCGACATCACGCCGCAAGATGTTCTCACAGCGTCGCAGTTTGCTTGGAAACAGTACGCGATTGCGGTCTCCGCATCGGGATACGAGATCCGAGTTAATAGCGGCAACAAACATCAACTGAAACAGCTCCTCGCAGCTCGAATCGAGAACGCCAAGAAGACAATGGCGAACGATTTGGATGAGGCGCTTTTCGGTGACGGAACAGGCGACAGCGGAAAGACGCTTACTGGTATTCAGGCGGCGCTTCCCACTTCGAACTCGACCGGCACGTACGGCAATATCAGCCGCGCAAGCTGGACTTTCTGGCGGCATATTGTTCGTCAATCAAGTGCGTTCGTTTCCGGCGGGAGAACGGCGGCAAATTTCTTCTCTGAGTGCGATGCGGTGCTGAATCAGCTCGTACGCGGCAGAGAGAAGATCGACATCGTTCTCTGCGGCAATACGGATTTTGGATATGGTCTCGAGGCGCTTCGTTCGCGTCAGATCATCTCTGATTCTAAGATGGCCGAAGCGGGCTTTGATGCGTTTAAGCACCGGGGCGCGGAGTTTGTTCTTTGCGGTGGAAACGGTGGGCACATTACAGATACGTACATGTATTTCCTGAATACGGATTACTGGAAGCTCCAGGTACATAGCGATCTGTTTATGGAGCCGATTGATCCGGCGGATAGGACTAGTGTGAATCAGGATGCACTTGTGAAGCTCATGGGCTCGATGTGCAATCTGACGAACGGGAATCTCCGACAGCAAGCACTTCTTTACTAAGGGAGATTTTCACACATGGGATATTCAAAGGGTCAGACTCTCGGAATTGATTTCACGAAAACCTACGTGGATGGTCAATTTGACTATACGCCGGGTGAAACTCGTGAAGACTCTGCCGGGACCACGTTCATGTTCGTTCGGCACACGGCGGCGAAGACTGCGGGGTATGCTGCGATTATCGACGAAACTTTTACGTTCGGTAGTCTCATCACCACTACGCTTACTTCAACCGCTCCGATTGCGCTTGGCGTACCGCAGGTAGATTTGGAAGCTCCAGATTCGGGGCAGACCTATTCTTACTCGTGGGTCGCTATCGCAGGGCCGATGAACGTTGTGGGCGTGAATGGTTGCAGTGCCAACGTTGAGCTTTACACAACTTCGGTTGGCGGAACGCTCAACAGCCTTGTTTCGGGAAATAAAAAAGTGTTCGGGCTCAAGTTCACGACGGCAGTTACTGCCGCGTCAACTCCGACCGCCGCTTATGGAACGAGCAAGATCGGCGTACCGGATGACTTGTAATTAGGGGGATAAATGGAAGGTCTTGACAGCGGAGTAGTTCTTTCGGGCGTTAATGGTGTTCACCGGGTCAGGTACGGGAAGGGCAAGCGTTGCCCCGCTCGTGTCGAGGAACGGGACATTGTTAATGTCAAAACGGGGATCGTTGAATCGCAGTACAGCCTGGTGATTACGGTTGATTTTGCGAATGAAAACGTTATCCCGCTCGGAAACCTCTCTCCGCTTCAGCGCCAGATTTACGCGGATGTCATTAAGGCATTCGAGGATGGCGGCGTTGATGCGGTTGCGGGAACTCCGCTTCACTTCCTTCCGTTTCTCACTAAGCAGAGGATTGTCGAATACAAGTCGCGCGGGATTCGCTCCGCTCAAGACCTTATTGGCCTTGCAGAGCCGCAGATGGCCGAGATGGGCATGGGGACGAGGGACGAGATGCGAAAGGCTGAAGCTTGGCTGAAGAGTGCGGCAGATGCCGCGATCGTTTCGAGACAGGACGAGGAGCTTGAGAAGCTTCGCGCCGAGCTTGCGGAAACGCGGGCACTTCTCGAAGCGAGGCTCGAGCCTTCAGCGGAAGTGAAGCGCGGTCCCGGACGACCACGAAAAGAAACTAACGAAGAGATTAACTAAGATGGCCGGTAAAGAATCAGATTTGATGGGGCTTGGCGTTCACGATTCGCAAGCGCGGCGTATTGCCACGCTTTCGGTCGGATTCGAACTCGTCGCAACGGGAACAGTCATTTCGGACGCTCTCGATCTCGTCTCTGAATACAATCACATCACGACTTCTTCAGCGTCGACGGGTGTTCAGCTCCCGAATTGGCCGCTTGGTAGTCGTGTAGAGATCGAGAATCAGAGCGGGCAGACGATTAATGTTTTCCCTCCGTCAGCGACTCAAGCGATTAATGCCGGAGCAGATGCAGCTGCCCAAACGATGGCAACTGGCAAGTACGGCATCTTCACTCGTGTTAGCCTGACGAAATGGCGGTACGTTCTCGTAAACTAATGTGTCTCTACTCACCTTAATCCAGCGGGTTGCAAACGAAATCGGGTTCGGAGAGCCCGAGACGGTTGTTGGTTCGACGGACACGGGAGTAAAGCAGTTACTTGCGATTACGTATCGAGTCGGAAACGACTTGAGAGAGCAGGATTGGCCGAGGTTGCAACGCGAGCATACTTTTACGCTCGTGAGCGGCACGGCCAATTATGCTTTCCCCGCGGACTTTGACCGGGACATTTTCGAAACACACTGGAACCGCGGCGATGTGTGGCCGCTCTATGGGCCGATGCTTCCGCAGGAGTGGCAGGCCCAAAAGAGCGGGCTCGTTTCCGTTGTGTATTCGCAGCTCTTTCGGATCAAAGGCTATGCTGACGCGGAGTTTTTTGTTCATCCAACTCCGGACTCGAGCGATGACGGAAAGACGCTTGTTTACGAGTATCAATCAGTTAATTGGATTCGTCCGGCAACTTGGACGACGGGAACAGTTTATGCAGCGGGGGACTACACTTTCTACAATGGCTATTACTTCTCAACAGCGCTCGGCGGAACTGCCGGGGCCTCCCCTCCCACCCCCTCGTCCCTGAATGACGGTGGTGTGCTTTGGGCGGTTTCGACCGCTCCGTACACGACGTTTCTCGATGATACAGACACGTTCAATCTTGATGAAGATTTGATTGGTCTTGGCGTGCAGTGGAATTACTTGGCGAATAAGGGGCTGCCGTTTCAGCACTTGAAAGACAAATACAATTCAGATGTTCGGACGGCGATGGCAAAGGGGAGAAGCGCCAGAACGCTCTCGTATGCCCCAGGGCCGCAGCCTTTCCGGCAGATGTATAATGTTCCAGAAACAGGGTTTGGATCGTAATGGCAGAGCTTAAGGACCCTCTTGCGGATTACACGATTGAGCAGCTCTATGCACTGCCGCCGGAGCAGCAGAATCAGCTCTATCTGCAATATCAGGAGTATCTGAGACGGAAAAACGAGGAGCAACAAGCCCAGATCGATGAGGCCAACAAGCCAAACACAGCGACGCAGAACGCGGTCGGCGCCGTAGCCGGCCCGGCGGCGACGATTGGTGGATATTACGCGGCAAATGCTCTTTTCGGTGGTGGCGCAGCGGCGGGGGCAGCACCGGCAGCTCCCGTGATTCTTGCGGCGAATTCAGTTCCCGCAGCCGGAGCGGCAGGGGCAAGTGCCGCCGGAGCCGCTGGCGCAGCAGAGGCCGCAACTGCCGGGACGACAGCCGCCACCACGGGCGGAACAGGCGCAGCGCTCGGAACAGCAGCATCTTACGCCTGGCCTCTTGCAGCCGCATACGGCGCATACCGCGCATACGACAAGATCACGAATGACCTAAAAGAATCAGACGGCGGGCCGTTGACCGACTCTGAATTGTTCTACGGTATTCAACCAACGGGCGCGGCGGCGTTTGCGGACAAGATTACTGGTGGACTTTATTCTGACATGTGGAATGCTGGTGTTGGGCCATTAGGCCCAATTCCCCTTGTCCTTCAAGGCATTCTCGGAACAACCAAAGAAGAGAATCAAGTCTACCGCGATCGGGTCAGGAAGGATCTAAAAAAGCGCGGATTCTTAAACGACAATTACGAGATCACAACTCCCGGCGGCGCGTACAACATCGGGATTGAGGGAAACGATCAGTTTAAAGACGGCGCAAAGCCTCGCTTCGCGGGTGAGCATCGTTATGACGTTGATGTTGCTTCACTCGATCAGGCTGGAAACAATCTCTACGGCATAGCGGACGCTCTCGCAAATGCGGGTGTGATGGGTGACGAGAAGCGCCGTCAGCAGTTTGCTGGATACTTTATGAACGCCGCGAACGTTGGCGGCGATCCCTTTGCAAATATGCAATCTATCGCCAGTCAGCTTGGCCTTGACTACAACCAAGCGATGACGAATCTGAATCAGCGCACGGATCTCACCCCAGAACAGCGGGCGCAGTATCAGAACGGCATCAACATGCTGTTCAGGCAGGATAAGTATTCCGATCAGAACTTCTTTAATCAGGCGTATGGTGCGTCGGCAGCTCCGTCCGCCTCTCAACCAAAACCCGAGCCGGAAAGCCCAAAGGCAACGGCTCTCGAGCAGGCGCTTTCGCAGATAGGGCAACAGCAACAACAACAGAGTAACGGACAAACTTTTGCAGGAGGTAGAGGCGTGACTAAAGGTGGTGGACCTCTCGTTTTGGGTAGTGGAAACAGGCCGCAAGGCGCAAAGCCAACTGGAATTGGTGGAGCATATCAGCAAGCAGCGCAAATGGCCGCGCCCGTTGTGGCTTCGCAGCAATCCCCGCAAGCTGACATGATCGCACTTGCCGCAGCGCTCCGGGGCCGCCAGTGGAATCAGCAGCAGCACCAGTGGCAACGCCCACAGGATCAAGGGATGCCGAGTAACGCTCAGTGGACAATGCTACCGAAAAGATGATCCCAGAGGTTGGATACAGACAAGGAACGGCGACAAGTACCACAATCCCTTTCCCTGTTGGCGGGTGGAACACAAGAGATCCACTCGACGGAATGGAGAGCTACTACGCCGTAGACATGCGGAATATCTTTCCTGAAGAAAGACAGGGATCGGTGCGCCCTGGGATGGTTGAATTTTGTGAGGTTTCGAACAATCCGGTTGAAAGTCTTTTTGAGCATGTTGCAGAAGACGGTACGGCGACGCTCTTAGCGGTTTCAGACGACACGATTTGGAATGTAACAAGCGGAACTGCCGTTTCTCTCGCGGCGGGACTCAGCACAAGCAAGTGGCAAGCGTTTACTTTCGGCGGGAAGCTTCTTCTATTCTCGGGTGGCGATCAGCCGCGGCAATGGGACGGATCTTCGCTTTCGAATGCGACATATACCGGTATCGCGGACGATAATACTCTTGTCCAAGGGACAGCGTACAGGAATCGCCCGTTCCTTATTCCGGTCAACTCTCAGAGCTTCTGGTACGTAACGAACGTCAATTCCATAACTGGAGCGCTTCTCGAGTTTGATTGTGGCCCGCTTCTTAGTCGCGGCGGAAACCTGGAATTCATTACAACGTGGACGAGAAAGGGCGGAACGAATCTTCAAGAGCAGCTTGTTGTGTGCTCGTCAGAGGGTGAGGTTCTTATCTTTGCCGGTGCTAATCCGGCAGAGGATAGCTTCTCGATTGTCGGGCATCTTTTTCTTTCGAAGCCTCTCGGACGAAGGGCGTTTCGGAACATCAACTCAGACGTTTGGATCTATACTTCAACCGGCAGGAGAAGCCTGAATGATGAGCTTTCTCAAGAGGTGGTTGAAGCGGACGCCATAGCTCCGACGTTTCGGGAAGTGGCAGATGTCTACTCTCGCACGCAGCCTGATTTCTGGGAGATTACGTTCTTTCCTCATGGCCGTGCGGTCATCTTCAATGTTCCGTATGATGGTGCGACGGTGGCCGATCAGTTTGTGATGAACATCTATACCGGCGCATGGTGCCGGTTCACTGGATGGGACGCGGCAACGTTTTGTGTTTTCGATGATAGTCTATATTTTGGCGGGTATGACGGAAAAGTATATCAGGCGTGGACGGGCTCGGACGATGCGGGAAGTAATATTGATTACCTTGTCCGTTTCTCTTTTAATTATCTTGGCGATCGGGAAAGAGTTAAAAAAGCTTCAGCAATTCGACCTCTTCTCGTTACAGACGGAAGTGTCCAGCTTGGTATCAGCGTGGATGTGGATTTTGAGGAGCGAAGCAACGCGGAGACGGTTACGATCTCCGGGGTTGGTGGAACGCCTTGGGGCTCTGAGTGGGGCTCGCCGTGGTCGTCCGGTCGGCGCTACATAGCCGAATGGCGCGGAGTTGGGGCGATTGGGCGATGTTTTTCAACTCGCTTCCAGGGCTCAATCTCGGGAGTGAATTTCAAGATGTCAGCCGCGAACATCGTTTATGACGTTGGGGGCTTTATTTAGTCATGGCGAAGAAAGATAAAAAGGAAAAGAAAGAAGGAAAAGGGTTTTTCGGGAAGCTTCCGCCCGAGATCCAGCAATCACTCAAAGACTCCGGCATCAAGGCCGGACTTAAGGGCTCTGGTAAGTCAGCTAATAACGCACTTCTCGCGCAGCTCGTTACGAATCTTTGGAGTGCGAATCAGAATGCTAATCTGAATCGTCCGCAGACTGAAACCACTCCGTACGGTTCGCAGAGATACATCAAAAATCCGGATGGAACTTTCTCGATAGAAAGAAGTCTTTCGCCGTCTCAGCAAGCGATTCTCAACCAAACGCAGCAACAGGAACTCGCGACCGGTCGGACGCAGAATCAACTTCAGGGGCAGATCGATAAGAGTCTATCCCAACCATATTCGCTCAGTGGCGTTCCGGGAGTTATCGGCGAGCAGAATCTTCAGGGCGAGAGGCAACGCCTAGAGGGCGAGCTTGTCAATCGCTATAATGATCTCAATTCCCCGTATTGGGAGAAGCAGCGCGGAGAACTTGAGCAAAGACTTGCCGATCAGGGCATCACTCCGGGCTCTCCCGGTTATGTGGCACGACTGAAAGAGCTTCAAGATAGACAGGGCGGTGAGCGGAATCAGAATATATTTTCAGCCATTCAGCAGGGTGGAGTAGAGGCGCAGAATTTGTTTCAGCGCTCGATGGACCTTCGCAATCAGGGGATCGGCGAATACGAGTCGCAGCGCTATGCGCCCGTAAATGAATTCGGGCAGCTCCAGGGCTTTAAGAGTGGGGTCTACAACGATCAGTTTCAACAGATGCCGGGGATTGACGTTGGCAACATCGACATCCCAGGCACGCAACTTGCTTGGTACGCGGCGCATAAAGAAACGCCAATGATGCCCGGCGGTGGGGGTGGCGGCGGTGGGATAGGCACGCCGAATTGGGGAGCGCTTTTGGGTGGTGGCGGAAACACGGGTGGTGGGAATACTTACGGCGGTGCGCCCGGTGGGGGGTGGGCGGGAATAGCGAACCAAGCCGGAAGTGGCTTTTCGCAGGGGTTTGGTTTCGGTGCTCTCGCTGGCGCAAAGTCAGGCGCTCCGCAGCGAAAAGGTTTTTGGACTCCTATAGGATCAAGGTAGACCATGGCCGACGCAGCAGCAATGAACGCTCTCGCTCAACAGCTCGCCGCTGGTCAGCAGAAGTTTTATCAGCAAGATCCATTCATCAACGCAGCGCAAGGAATGCAGCCGATCCAGGTTGCGCCCTGGCAGAAAAATGATCCGTGGCAAGCGGCGGCGGTCGGACTTCAGGGAATCGCGAAGGGATTTCTCCAGGGCTACGGCATTAACAACGCCAGACAGCAGCAAGCGCAGTACGCGCAGGGCATTGCACAAGCGCTTCAGCGTCCGGGCGGGGTGTATGACCTTGCGGGGGATCCGATGTACGGAGACATTGCGCCGCAATTAATGCTTCAAGATTACTACGCGAAGCAGGAGCTTGCGAATAAGCAAGCGGAGATGGCCGCGCAGAATGAGAATGCAATAGGACTCGAGAGAACAAAGGCGTTTGCTCAGTTCTACTACTCGCCGCAGGGTCAGGCACTTGCTAGACGCGGAATGCTTCAAATGCCGGGTGTTCCTGGCGCCTCTCCTCAGATGCCGACCGGTGCTCCGGCGCAGACTCCGGGTGTTCAATCTCCTGTTGGGGCGATTGGGGGAGATACGCAGGGCGGTATTGTTCCGCTTCAAGATAGGGTCAACCAGACCGCCGATGAGCTTCTCATGCAGGGACTTCCGGCAGATGAGGCATACAAAGGAGCGGAGAGGCGCTACGGAGCCGAAACAGCACAGACAGAAGCCGAACTAAAGGCGCTTCAGGACATAAAGCAAAAAGCCCAGAATCTTCAGCGAATCGGAGATACGGTTCTCTCGGTGTACGACAAGGCCGGGTATACCGGGATGGGGAATTCGGTTCTTTCTGTTGGTGCAAACATTCTCGCCGGGGCGGGAAGCGAGGATCAACAACAGAAGATGATGGCGCAATCTGTTCTTGACTCGATCAAGCCTGATGTCATTAAAGAGGCGCGGACAGTCGGAGGGGGCGCGGTCTCCGATTACGAATCGAAAATGTTTGTCGCGGCTGGTCCGAATAGCGGACAAAGGCCGGAAGCAAACAGATTACTCGCCGATCTTTACCGTGAGCGCGGAAAGCTCGCAGAGGATTACGTAAATTTCAAGGAAGCGTACTATCAGAAGTTTGGCACGCTTCAGGGCTCGGAAGATAAGTGGAGCCAGTATATCGGGAATTTTAAGCTTCTCGACGCAGATCCGAAAACGGGTCAGCCGGTAATCAATACGGCAGATAGGCGCGGAGATTGGAGACAGATTCTTAATGCTCCACAACAAGGCCCCACGCCTCCGCAAGCTCCACTTGCGCCGTCGTCTGGTAGTGGAAGCGACCAGAAAGCAGCGCTCCTTCAGCAAATGGCGGGAGGTGGTGTTCCCCCGGAACTTTCTCAGGCCGTGATGAAAGTTGAGTCTGACGGAAATCCGGCAGCGGTATCCAATAAAGGCGCTATTGGAACTCATCAAGTTACGCCGATCGCGTATAGGGATGTTCTTCGTAGCCAGGGGGTTGATGATCGGCAATTCTCTGATGAGCAGCTTTCTCAGATGCTTAAACAGCCTGGAGTGAGTCAGCAAGTCGGAGAGGCGTATTTAGCGCTTCGACTACAGGCGCACGGTGGGGATGTTCGGAAAGCACTGACGGCATATCATTCTGGCGATTCGAACGTCACGAAAGGCACTCTTGGCCCACAGGGGAGAGCGTACGCGGATAAGGTTCTTTCTAAGCTTCCTCCCGCCGCGCAGCAGCAGCTTCCTCCACCTAGGACAGCGCCGCCACCGCCCGATCTCTCGGGTATGGCTGGCACAACAACAACGCCGACAACTTCACCGGGAGAAACTCCCGTTCCACCGTCACCGGGAAGCCCTGCGCCACAGCCGCAAGGCCCTGCTCCGTCAAATCTTCAGGGCGGACTTCAGGCCGCAAGGCAATTTGCACAAGGAGCAACGCTCGGAACGTCTGACGAGATTATTGCTCGCCTTCGTTCGATGATGATGGGCCGTGACTATGACACGGAGCTTGCAAATGAACGGGCAGCTCTTACCCAGGGGCAAGAACAACATCCCTATTCGTCGGTGGTGCTTCAGGGGGTCGGGGGGCTCGCTACAGGAGTGGCCGGAAAAGCTCCGGGATTGGCGAGGCTTGCAGCTCCGGCAGCCACAAAGCTTGGGCAGCTTGGGAAATCTGCCGTTCAGGGGGCTGGACTTGGTGCCGCGTATGGATTCGGCACGGGTGAAGGGGCTCAGAATCGTTATGATCAAGCGCTCGAGACCGGTGCCGTTGGCGCCGTAGCTGGTCCGGCTCTCCAGGCTACCGCGATGGGTGTTGCGGGTCTCGCGAAAACGAAACCCGTTCAGAAAATTCTTTCTGCGATCCCAGAAGTCGGAAAGAACGAGTCTGGAAAAATTTCTCTTCGTCCAGCTAAACCATCAGTTCCTTCTCTTTCGCCGGAAGAAACATATCTGACGCAGTATCCTAGACACGAACTTGAGCGGGCTCTTGAGACGCTAAAACAATCCAAGGGTACGCCTGTTGCTCTTGCTGAAGCCGCCGATTCTCCGGGTCTTGGCCGTCTCACTCGAGCGGTCACGCAGGATGCTCGTGACAAAACGAATCAGAGCAACATGGCGAAGTATTTCAAAGTGCGACAAGAAAGCGCCGGGGGAAGGCTTCTTGATGCGCTTGATCAAGTTGCTCCAGAAAGAAGCACAGACGAACTTGGTCAAGCCTTTGTTGGTGGCGTGAAGGGGCTCAAAAAGGATATTAGTGAGCAAGTTCGAAATGCAACTGCCGCAGAATACAAAGCAATGCAGCGCGAAGTTCTCGACACCCCCGAGATTAACAAGCTCATCAAAGAAGAGCCATTGATCAAAAAGTCGATCAATGTGATGCGCGGAAGAATCGGAAGAACACTCGGCGGGCAGAAGCTCGAAAAACTTCCCGACAATTCATTCACCGTTCTCCAGCAAGTCACGAAAGATTTAGGCAGGGCAGCAAGAGCCGCCGCGAAAGATCCAAGTCTCGCAGAAGACGCAGCGCTTTATACAAGTCTTCGTTCTCGTTTGACGAAGGCGATGGAGAACGCTGGAAATAACATCAAGGAAGTGAATGCTCTTTACCGAAAGGAAAAAGAGGTTTTCAACCGTTATTTCGGGAAAAACGATCCGCGCGGACTCTTGAGAGAGTTTGTAGACATCGACGAAAGCACGGCACAAACTGTGGGCTCTAAGCTTTTCAGGAAAAGTCCAGATCAAATCCGAGTTATTAAAGAGGCGCTCGGGAAGAAGTATCAGCAAAACTTCCTGGCCGGAGTGCGTTCGCATCTTCAGGATGTAATCGAAAAGCAAGGAGATACTCCCGTATCGGCTCTCAAGAAAATCCTAGGTTCTCCGCGTGCTCGCGAACAGTTCGAAGCAGCGCTCGGAACGACGAAGGTTTATGACAAACTGAAGAACATGCTTGAGATAGAGGAGAAAATGGCAAAGGGTGCCAATCTCTATCTTGGTGGGTCTCCGACCGCAGAGAAGCTCCAGGACGCCTCACTCCTGGCAGACGCCGGAGAAACGGCACTGAAGCTTGCTACGAGTGGCAAATCTGGAATGCTTCGCATGGGAGCGAAAGCGGTTGATTACTTCACTCGGGAGAGAACACCGAAGGATGTTGAAGTGCTCAGAAACCTCTCAAAGATCCTCGTGAACGCGAATCGCCAAGGCGAGAAATCAACGCAAAATGTCTTGAATTACATGACAGCGAAAGCGGCTCGTGATGCGAAATACCGATCTGGAGCAAAAGCGGCGGCGGACTTTTCGACGCTCGCAACGATCCTTTCGCAAAATCGGAGATAGATCATGCCATTCAACGGCTCAGGCAGTTATTCAAGATCGAACGGCACTCATACCGGCTCAACTGTTTGGGCACAGGATGACGCGGCGGGCGTTGATATTGTCACCGACCGCCACGATTATCACGATCAGGACATTGCGACCGCTCTTTCGAATACTCTTTGCAAGGACGGACAAAGCACTCCAACCGCAAACATCCCTCTCGGCGGTTACAAGATAACGAATCTTGGTGCCGCGACCACACGAACAGACGCAATCCGCGCGGGGCAGATCCAAGATGCGGCTGTTACTTTCGCCGGAGCTTCCGGCGGAAGTGCAAATGCTCAGACGCTTACACCGACTCCGGCTGTAACAGCTTACGTTTCGGGGCTTACTTTTACGTTTCGGGCGGGGTTTACGAATACTACTACCGCTCCAACTTTAAATGTCTCGGGTGTTGGCGCGAAGGACTTTAGAACGCCGGGAGATGAAGCGGTCCCGGCGGGATACATCAGAGTAAATGCGCTCTATACCGTCACGTATCACGCGAGCTTTAACAGTGCAGCGGGTGCTTGGGCGATTGTTGAAGCGTCGAATGCGTACATCGCAGAAACTGTTACGCGGTGGACGGGTGCAAACTACACGATCCTTGCAAATGCAGCGGCGGGCGCATTTCACTTATGCTCAGGAACCGCCAACACTGACGGCACTGGCGCGAAACTTTCTCTCTATGAGACAACGCACGGAAGCTTGCCGGGTCAGGCATATCTGACCGGAGACGGCGGAAAAATACAGCTCCGCACCGTTGGCAATTACGGCGTTGAAATCAAACCGAACGACACCCTCTCGTGGGAATTCGAGGGTGACGGGGATCTTGCCGGAAACGCGACGACTGGTGGAAATCTCGTTTTCCAGCGTGCGAGAAAAGGGCCGATCATGGCGATTGGCGGAATTGTCGATCCGCTCACTCACCGCTACCACATTTATGGTTCTCATGGGGCAGGAGTCAGTACCACTCTCCCAACGGGAACCGCCGGGGAAGAGATAACCATCTACAACGCCGATACAGATAGCGTGACGATTAACTCTCCGACCGGAGCAAGCACCATTTATGGCAATGGTGGGATTGGGAGCACCTTCTCGCTTGGATCATTTCGATCGGCGACGTTCCTTTCGAACGGCGGAAACGATTGGTATCTAATCGCGCAGAACTAGAGCCCCGCTTGCCACGCTCGCTGAATCAGGTTCGTAATCGGACTTGAGAAGGCGTGCAAAATGTCGAGCACCTCACGCGCTCGCCGTTGCCACAAAAGGGCAGATTGCTCGACTTGCTTTAGTTGCTCGACAAGCGATGTGTTTTCTTCTTTCAGACGATTATTCTCGTACGATAACCGGCTGTTGATTGTCTCCTCGTTTACAGTTTCCATCTCGTCCAATGTTCTCCTGTATATTCCTCGATTAGCTCTAAAAGCTTGCCATGTGCGGCGCAAAGTCCGTGCTGATGAATAAGAACTTCTTGTGCAGAGTGAACTATTCTTTCAATTAGTTCCGGTGAGTCCCTTGGGGCTTCTCGCGCTCGAGACGACATGGGAAGCAGTTTTCCTTTTGCCACCGTTACCGCCATGGCGAAACGTCCAAGAAATATTGCGAGAGCGGTACGTTAGAAAGTGAGTGCGGGCTTCTGGTGGCGAAAGGATATAGTCCCTGATGTCGTTGAATGGCACTTTTGCAGCCTCGCAGAGCCACTCCAGGCAACGCGGACTTTCGCGGAATTCTTCTAAGATTGCTTCTCTGAACTCCTTGCGCCCACTGTCCGAGCACATTCGGGCGAGCACCTGACACCACAAGTTCTGGCAAGCAAGAACTTGCTGCGGAATATTTTGTTCTCGGTGTTCCGATTTCCACCTTACCTGGCGCATCTCGTTTAGATGAGTTTCCCACTAAAGAAGCTCCCGAATTTCGACGGTGATTCGGTCCTCGTGAGCCGTGATTCGCCGGAAAATCTCCATTGCTTCCGTGCTCCGAACAATTCGGAAATCGTTTTTCGTCTCGGCAAATGCCATGCCAATCAGAATGCACCCCATAGTGTCTAAAGGGGTATTCCCAATATGAATCAAAACATCTGAAAAGTCAGGTACTTTTGCGAGTTTGAAGGTCTTTCCCTTGGCTTTTTTGCTGATGAAGGTTTCGGCCTCGTAAGAGCCGAGAGGAATGCACCGGGGTTTTCCTTCGGCTCTTTTGACCGGTTCTAGGGTAGCGAAGTGCATTCCTTCGACGCCCATAATGCCGAGTGTTCGGTCAGAGAAGTAAGCAAAGCGGACGAGTGTAATTTTCACACCATCAATCTTCGATAGATATTTTTGTGACCGTCGCCCCGTCGTTCCCTTTCACCCATTCGCTCTCCTCTATGAGTTGAAAATCGAAGAGAGGAAACACGATGTTCAGCCAATCGACAAACCATCTCGCCGTTACGTAGTCCGCGCGGTTGATAATGGGGATGAGTTTTTGAGCGTCACTTAAAGTCATCGGTTGTTTCGATCCAGTTCTGATAAAACTTCCATTCGGGGTAGAGTGCTGCGAAAAGTTTTCTCTTTATTCTATATTCGGGTGTTTCAAATCCCTTAGTCTCAAAAACGCAAGGGGTTCCAGATTCATCTCTGAAGGTAAAATCGGCTCGATAAGAGGAAACGAGAATGCCGTTGACGACGAATCGGAATGTGACCTGGCGTTGAAGTTCACTGTAACCACCGAATCGACTAAGCCACAGTAAAGGTTCATTGTCTCGGTACTCCTGTTTAGAGTCGAACCGTTCCCCGTCTCTAGTAACGATCGTTTCATTATTGAACTTCTTCTGTTTTTTCTTTTTGCGAAACTCTTCCGGAGAGATGTGCTCGGTCATTCCTCTATTTTATCAGGTTTTTTCTCCTTTGGTATGAGTCCGATCGATTCGAGGTGTTTCAGACGCTCCTTGAGGGAAGCAAGTTCTCGTTCCAGGGCGGATAGTCTCGACTCGATCTGTTTTTCTCTATCGTCGCTCATCTCGTCAGCATCTCCCAAATAGCAAACGCCGGAACAGTGAGCCCGGTTGCGATGAGCGCAAACCGCTTTTGCGCCGGGGTCAGGAATTCTTTCTCTGATAACACGTAATGCTTCGTTCGGCTGGTATACCAGTAATCGGCTTGTTCGAATGTCGAAGCCGTGAAGCCGTCGGAAAATGTGAACGTCCCGCCGAGCTTGAGTGCCTCATACGCATCGTCGTGCTGCTTTGCGTATTTCCAAAGGAACCACCACCGGGCTTTGTTCGTGAACTTGAACGGGCCGGAGCCTGGAACGTCTATGTTGTCCGGGTCGGGGGTGAATATCTTCATTGTTCCAATCCCTCGTTCAAATACTTCGCCCGTGAACTAAGAATTGCGTCCGCTAAATGCTTCGCTCGATCTGGATCGAGGAACACTCGGAACTTTCCTTCGTCCGAAAAGAATTCAAGCAAGACATGCCCTGGCGCAGTCTCGTTTGAGCTTGTCGAGAAGCCTGGTTGTGCGATGATTTGTGGACTCATTTCTCGTTCTCCCTAAAACTCGCGGGGCGTGAATGGATTTGAACCACCATCTCCCTTTCGGTGACAACTCTCCGGAGAGTTTCCGTCACCTAAGATTGCTTTGACCGTATTAAGCGACTCCGCCCATAAAAAGTGGCATTCCCACCGGGCCGCAGTCCTCTCGTGAGAAAGGAAGGCCGTTAACAAGGGCCCTGGTGGGATGCCGGAAATCATTTGCTAACTAGCGAAGCGACAACCGCGTCGGCAGCGTGAGCCCACGCCGCTTTTATTGTATCTTTCAGCGTCGCGAATTCCGGCAATTTGTCGCCGCTGATCAGCGATACCCCGCCCGTCGCTTCGCAATAAGCGTTGTATGCAATCTCTGCTCGGCTCTGTTGCTCTGTCGAGTAGCTACCCATCTTCGTTTCTCCCATTCATTGTTAAAGTCACTTCTCCCCCTCGCCGAGCAGCTTGCGGAGTCCGTCCTTCCATGGTGTTCCTTCTTCGTGCGGAGTGAGCACGTCCAGGGTTGTCAGAAAAAGCTTTGCGTCCTGCTTCCATTCCCGGAGAATGGCGGCGTTGTTTCGCTCGCGTTGAAGGTCGTCGCGGAGCTGGCGGATCATTCGTCGCAGCAAGTTGTGCGGCTGGTAGGTTACAGCAGGACCGTCGCGATATACTTCATCACTCGCGGCGGCATTGATCTCCTCGTCGCTGATTCGCTCGCTCATTCGTCCCGCTTCGGAAAGAACAGCGTGCATCTTGGATTACTCCCGTCCTCGTCCTCTACCCAATACTGATTCGGGTACTGATGATCTCCGGGATCATAAACCAGCGTCGCGCCGTAAATTGGGCACGGACTCTTCTCAGAATCGCACCGACAACGATCGCAGAATCTATCGCGAAACATCATCCCCTCTGTGCCGTTCGAAGGTTGGTAGGCTCGGTAAGGTTTAATCTCGCTCATTCGTCCCGCAGCTCCTCTTCCAGCGCGATTGACTCTCGACAATAAGAGCATCTATCCTCGCGCTCGCAATCTGGTTCCTCGCACTTCCATCGACGCCTTTTTATTACCTCTTTCGCCCGCTTCGCCCACGCGACGAGGGCCTCATTGTCCTGAATGCTATCGCCGATAACGAGGTCCGGATCTGTATCTCTGCGGGCCGGAATGGACATTACCCACCGTGTCCGCTGATGGCATAAGTCGGAGATCATTTTCGTCGCCTTCTCGCACCGCTCCTCGATGGCTTTGAGGTCGATCATTGCCATAGCTTTCCTCCCACCTGCCTTATAAGCCAATCTATGTGATAAGCGTATGCTTCTTCGGACTCGCTCGACAGACGCACGCCGCTAGTTCCTAGGATGTGCTGTGAAACATGAAAGCACTCATGGACCGTTACGCCTCCGCCCGGTCTCGGATCGGAAAACCATATTCCGGCATCTTTATCGCCGCCGACAAACGATCGCGCTACGGCTTTCTTCATTGGCTCCTCGAATTTCGCGTTCAGCTTTGATCGGAACCATACGAGCGCTCGCTCGTGCGGCTCTCCAGCCGAAACGAAAATATGACATCCATACAGATCGTCGGTGATCACAAATCGACGCGATCTCTGTTTCCTCTTCGTCATCGAACCACTCCCCCCGTTGCGCCAGCAGGACCGCACATCTGAGGATGCGGCGAGGGCGACTCGGGAACGTGTAGCCACGGATTGAAGTAGCACCCGCAGTATGAGCAGGGCGGTTTGTGGTGATCGATAGTCTGCTTTTTGGGCACCGTTGCCTCGTAAATCGCCCGGCAGTTCCCGCACACGAGGTTTACTTTGTAGTGTAAGTCGCTCATTGGGTCAGCTCCGGTCCCATAGCCCTCAGTAATTCTTCCTCGCTCTCGTATTCTTGGCCTTTGCCCTTGATACGATACGCCGCTTTGCCAACCCCCCAATCTCCGTTCATGAGGCGGCGCGTCGTTACTATCTTTTCAACTCCGAATTTGTCATTGCGGTAGAACCGCTCTGCGCGAGTGTCGTATTGGCAGCCGAAGAAGTATTCCCACTTGATGCTCATCGAATCCCGTTCTTCTTTGCGTTCTGCTGGTTCTCGATCGCTACTCTCTCTCTGCGCTCTGAAAGCATTTGTGCCGAGTAATTGTCTACTTGCGCTTTTAGTTCCAAAATCTCGTCATTTAAGCGATTCCATTCATCTGCGAAAATCTTATAAAGACGATCGATGTCGAATAGGGAGAGTCTCCGCCGAAGGTCTTCCGGGACTTCGCGAGCGAACGCCTGTATGCTATCCGATATAATCAGCTTGCTCATCGGGCCTCGCCCTCCGCTCTTCGGTTCCACGCTTCGATGGCTTCTTCTCCCAATTGCTTCACCGGTCCATCGGTCTCGCAGTTTAAGCAGTTCACCCAGGCGTATTTACCCTCGTGCACCACGAGTCGCTCACTCCCGCAGAAAGGGCACGGCTTAAGAGGTTTCATGGCTCCTCCGGCTCTATCCGCTTGAACTCAATCACCCAGACCCATGGGTTATTTTCCCATGCGCCATCGCCGTGGATGGAGTTCCAAAATACTGCGAAAGCGTCCTTCGCCGTACCGAAAACGTATCCATAATTCACGTCATGTCTATAGCCGCTGTGACCGACCTCTCCGCCGTTGTGAAACTGCATCCCCTCCGCTTTCGCGTCCTCCTCGCTGATGTCCTGCAACAAGTCGACGCGCACGCCCACGATCTCAAGCGTGATGCGCGATGCCTCTCCCGAGACAAGCAGCCGATCGCCGGGAGCGCCGTGGGGACATTGCGGAATTGCAGACGCCCGGTCCTCGTCATTCTCGGGGTCGAGACATCGAAACCACGAGTCCTTCACGATCCGCCGCGTCTGCGTCTTCCGCCCGTCGAGGATTGCGCGCACCATCTCGCCGGAGAAAATGATCGGTCGCTCTTTCAGCTCTTTCGGGTCGGGGGTCATGGCTTTAGTCCCTCATCGTTCTTCCTGCACGCAATCGCGATCTTCTTGGCTTCCGTGCCGCTGTCCGCGTACACCTCGTAGAGCTTGCAGCCTTCCCACGAAGGATTGAAATCTCTTGTGTAGGCTGTTACGAGTGGCTTTCTGCCGGGGCCGCGATTATGCACGAATGTTGCCACCGTAAATTCTTTCTCCATCCGCCTCATTTCGTCAGCTTCTCGAATAAAACAACCCGGAGATAACCGAACTTCTCCGCAAACCGTTGAGTAATATCCCTGCGACCATTCAGCACGTCGTTGAGATATTGCGTGGAGATGCCGAGTTGTTCGGCTAGGGCTTGTTGGGAGCCAGCTTGCCTAGCTCTCCACTTGATTATGTTACGGAATCCGGTTGCGTCTACGCTCATTCTCCCTCCGTCTCTTTTGCTTTGTGGTCGGGGGTCATGGCTCTAGTCCCCCTGGCACGAACTGCTCGCCGTTAGTCAGTCGTTCTGTAAATTCGACAACAACCGTTTCGTGCATCGCATCGGCTGCGAGGTCCGTATCCTCTTCGAGAATCTCAATTGACCATGGGGATCTAAAAGACAATTGCTGTCGAATGTCCGCCTCCCAATATTGGCCCCGTTTTTCCGCAAGAAACGCCATCGTTTCGTAAAATCGCTCATAGCCGATCCATTGCTCCTGCTTTCTCAGGCGACCTTCGGCTCTTGGGGAAAAATTACCAACGGTCGAAACGACGATTCTCGTCTCGCCACGCTCTAGCAAGGTGTTTCTTCGAAAATTGCAATCATGGGCAGCGCAGAAGTGACCAGCCCAACCCCGTTCGGTGCGTATTATGGCTTGCTCATTCTCGCTCATTCTCCCTCCGTCTCTTCGGGCTCGCCGATCGGCGCTTTCGGGTGCGGCGCGTCTTGATATGGGTCCGCTATGTCGTCCTTTATCGCATCGCGCAGCAGCTCATACGCTCGAACGTGATCAATGATGTGCATACTCAGGGCAATCTCTGTTTCCTCCAGCGCCTTTTGCGCCCGCGTTTTCATGCCTTCCTCCGACTCTTCCAATCGTCATACAGTCGCAGTAACACCTGAAAGTTCTGCTCCAGCAGCCGCACGCGGCGGCGCAGCTCAGTGTTCTCACGCTTTAGGGCTCGGACGTTGCGGAGAGTTGCGTCCTGGGCGTTGCGCTTTTTCATGGCTTCACCTTCAGTTCGCAAACCGTGCCCGATCCGTTTTTGCGAACCAATGCCTCTTCAACGCTTGTGAGTCGCCGGAGCACGTTGTCGAGACAGGTTTCAAACCTCTTCGTGTTCTCGTGAGGGATGCGGGCGCAGAGGTAGAACGTTACGCACACCGAGACGATGCTCAGAAGAATTACCCACTCGAAGGTCATGGCTTCACCTTCAGAGCCTCTAGCGCCCTACGTTCCCACTCAATCCATTTGGTCATTGTTTCCGCCTCGCGCATCTCTCGATCGTAGTGCGCTCGCAGCTCCATTACCCACGGCTCTGCCTGATGGATTATTCGCGCCAACTCTTCAATCCGCCTCGCCTGCTCCCGGATGAGGGCGGCGGCTTCCTCGGGCGTGCAGTCGGTGTATGTGTAGTGGGTCACGCGTATTCAATCGCCTCACGTCGAGTAATAAAAAAATGTATTCCGTTCGAGCACTCGATCGTTGGATTGTCATTAAACCCATCCGGCTCGATCGTTTTTCCGACCTCGTAAGAGAATTTTTTATTGTGGTCGCTAAAAAATGTTTCGTTTTCGATTGTCGCACCGTCCTTTGTTTCTGCACGAACAACAAGGGCGCGTGAGGCCCTACACTTTCGCCCAACCAACCCGCCAAGTCGCGCCGCTTCTGCCGGAATTTTTAGGGTCAGGATTGCTCTTTCGTTGTTTGACCGTCTAACGTTTTTGAAGGCCGTAAACTCGCCGTCCTCTGGCACTATGGTTTGTTTCGCCAGAAGTCCGGCGAGATCCGCTCCGGTGAGATTCGCTCCGGCGAGATACGCTCCGGCGAGATACGCTCCGGCGAGATACGCTCCGGCGAGATTCGCTCCGGCGAGATACGCTCCGGCGAGATACGCTCCGGCGAGATCCGCTCCGGTGAGATTCGCTCCGGTGAGATACGCTCCGGCGAGATCCGCTCCGGTGAGATTCGCTCCGGCGAGATACGCTCCGGCGAGATACGCTCCGGCGAGATACGCTCCGGCGAGATTCGCTCCGGCGAGATACGCTCCGGCGAGATCCGCTCCGGTGAGATTCGCTCCGGCGAGATCCGCTCCGGCCTTATTGAGCCGAACTCCGTCGGCTTCGCCTCTTAGATACTTAGCGTGCAGCTCTAATTCTTCGGCGGTGATCATTTTAGCTCGTAGTCCTTCTCTTGCCAGTTGATGTTTTGATCCACTGAGGATTATCGTTACTATTTCGCAGCGTTGCGTCCTGGGCGTTGCGCTTTTTCATGGCTTCGCTCTCTGCGCCTTCTTAAGCTCGCGCTTGCACGCACCGAGACTCCGAATCCTTTTGATCGACTTCTCGGGCTCCCTGCGCTTCGGGACACACTGCCAGACGCCATTCACTTCGCTCGGCTCGTAATCGCCATACTGCCCGCACTGGCACGAGTCCACGAGCAGGTAGCCGTGGGGCGTGGCGGCGACCTCCTCGGGCGTGAGGTCGATGCAGGGCAAGGACGCCGGTTGCGCGAGAGCGACGGAGGCGGTCAGGGAGGTTAGTAAGATGATTACTGCTACTGAGATTTCGCCGCGTTGTGTTTTCATGCTGCTTCCTTCCTGTCTTTCTTTGCCATTTGAAAAAGCGGTCGGGGCCACTCACCCCGACCGTAAAGTTGTTATTTCCTAATTCCATCCACCGTCAAAACTCCGACAAACCCCGTCAGCTCCCCGACGTGAAGCACACCCACGCCAGCGAAAGCGGAGATGAGAAAAAACAAAAAGTAATTCAATATGATTTTCACTTTCCTACCCTCCGGATAATGCCGTTAAGCTCTCCGCGATCTGATTCGGAGAGATGTTCCACATCTCCTAGTGACGCCATCCGAATTGAATCATGGTACTCCCTCCAATAATCCGGTGTTCCAATTTGAACACCACAACCTCCCGCCCCAAGTGCCGCCAAAATTACCAAAACCGCAATCAAAATTTCAGTGAACATAAACCTTCTCCTATTCCTCTGCCGTTAATTATCTCCGTCGTACTCCTCGCCTCTGAATCGAGCATTCGCTCTGTCAGATTCTTCTTTATCGTCATCTCTCTCTTTGCACTGAAGACAATAATTCAGGTCTTCGAGTTCTTCGATCACTTTCATCTCGCTGCACTCCTCGCAGAAAAATACGAAGTCCGCCGCAGCCCCTTCGAATTCGTCCGCCACGATTGAAAGCACCTCTGACCAACTCGAAAAGTTGAGCGGATTATCAGTGTCGCAAATAAGCTCAGTCACTTCCGTCACGAATTTCGTTATCTGCTTCGCCTGATCCTTAAGTCTGTCCCGCATGACGTTCGGATTCTTCTCGTCCCGGTCGAGCGGTTCGATGATTTCTATCAGCGGTTTTCGTTTCATGTTTCGGCCACGGTTCTAAATGAGGTTTTAGCGCGTAGTCACAAAAGTAAGTCGAGCACTAGAATTCAGTTCCTTTTTCCGTTGTCCGGACGAGCATCTTTTCGTTACAAGTTGGACAATGAGCGGGCATCGTCAGAACGGAATATCGTCGTCATCAAGAGTGTCTAAACTTGCCGGTAATTCGCTTGCCTGATCCGCTTTCTTCACGTAGTCCCGCACCGCGTTTTTAGCCTTATAGGGGCCGTTTGCGGGCTCGACGTAAATCTCCGCCTCTCCCTCCGCTCCGACGATCCCCGCCGCGCTGAGAGTCCCCGCATCATACTCCTCGAGTAACCCGCAGGAGTCAGCAAAGTGCCGGAGCTTCCACGCCCATTTTGGCGTTAAGACAATGATGTCAAAAATAAGCTTCCCCGTTACTTTCTCTTTCAACTTCAGAGAAAGCATGTCGTTTCCGTTTGACGAAGTTTTTTCCTCCGCGTCCTTCACCTTGAACTTACACCGACCTTCCGGGAGTAAGTTTTGCGACAGTGTTTGTGCTTCCTCTTCTGATACTCGTGCGTACTTCATTGAACGATCTCCCCCTCGGCTGATTCTGTGTTGTCACTTACTTCCGGCGAGATTGCATCTGCCGCCTCTTCAACCCCTATCGGCTCGAGCCTCTCTCGTATCTTCTCGAATCCGGCGCGAAGCTTCTCGAGCGGGAAGGTCTTGATGCGCTCCCAAGAATTCGTGTCAAACGTTTCCTTCAGGATATTTGCTTTAGCAAGCTTCTCCTCTTTACTCGTTCCAGGGTGATGAAGCACAAGAATTGATTCAATCTCATCGAGTGCTATCTCGACACGTCTCCGTCTATCGCCCTCCGGGTCTCTGCCCGGAATGAGCGCCTCTGACGTGCGAGTCAGATCAACCCCGACATGTTCCCCTCCGAGATTTAGAAAGTCGATGTGCGGGCGAAAGCTCTCAAACGTAGGATTCGGAAACGCCATTCCGTCAATCCGCCCGGAGCGGTCTTTTAAGATTTGCGCCACGCGCTCAATCTTCTTTGTCTCCATATTCATCGACCGTTCCATCAGAATCAAAAGCGACGGCTCATAGCCCATTTCTGTCTCGGCCTTCATCTTCACGCCGGTTTTAATCAGCTCTTTCTTGCCGTCTTCGTCTGTCTCGAAATCATATTCATATCCAGCGCGACCGCAGAGAATAATGTGCGCTTGGGAATTGATATACTCATCTGTAAACTTCGCCCATTCACTTTTCAGATAAGACCAATCTTGAAACTGTAGCCGCGTGCGCTTCAGTTTCTTCTGGTAAGAGTCGCAGAATTCGCGCCAAAAGTGCGTGATAGAGTCGATGATGAGGATGCCTTTTCGCGCTTCCGCCTCCTTGACCGCCGGAACGAGATCCGAAAATGCCCGCGTCTTCGCCGACTCAGACGGAACCTTAGCCGGTTCGAAAATTGATTTCTTTACCCAGTCATAGCCGGTCTCGGTATCGAGAAAGAGGACCGGGGCTTTTGACTTTATGTGCGCGTGTAGTCCCGCAGCTATGAGCGCGGCGGTATGAGTTTTTCCGGCGCCCGCAAAGCCAAGTTCCCCGCATTTAAGAAACGCTTGCGAATTCATCGACGGTTTGAAAAGTGCCATTAGTTCCTCCCGAAAAGTGAAACAACTTTATCTCTGCCTATTCCATGCCTTAAAATCTGCTCTTTAACCCGCTTTGCTTTTCGCCAGTCGTGAATGTTGAGTGATTGGCGGTAGAGCGCTAGTTCCGTAAGCGCCTCAACTCTCTCCCACAAGGACAGCCGCTCGTATTTCGCCGCGGCGTTTAGGCCGATAATGCGGCGCTCTAAAAAATCTTTTTGGCAGTCGATCATGATTGGGTTTTCCTCCTTTACGCTCGAATGGTTTTTACCCGACCGTTTCGGATGGAGCGCATAACAGACGAACACGCCGATCCATCCCAATAAGCTTCGAATTCCGTCATTTTGCCAGTAGCAACGGCGATCTTGGCTTTTCTCTGCTCTCGTAACATGCGAGTAGATCGTACCCGGACCCGTCCCCGGACCCGTCCCCGGACCCGTCCCCGTACCCGGACCCGTCCCCGTACCCGTACCCGTCCCCGTACCCGGACCCGTCCCC
>OEIV010000173.1_pt1 | contig 41117 bp, 51 predicted proteins | sample 1539231 | NCBI WGS metagenome assembly OEIV01 (sample SAMN03794762, study PRJEB22550) | activated sludge metagenome | feature: wastewater treatment plant; material: activated sludge; isolation source: Wastewater treatment plant of a petroleum refinery complex | place: Argentina: Buenos Aires ... | reverse complement strand
TAACTCATTACACATGATGGTTGACTCTGGTGCTAGAGGATCGCAAGAGCAGGTAAGACAGTTGGCAGGTATGAGAGGTTTGATGATGAAACCTCAAAAGACTCTTTCAGGTCAGGCCGGTGAAATTATCGAAAATCCTATTGTTGCAAACTTTAAAGAAGGTCTTTCTGTATTAGAGTATTTTATCTCAACACACGGTGCAAGAAAAGGTTTGGCTGATACTGCTTTGAAAACTGCAGATGCAGGTTATCTTACAAGAAGATTAGTTGATGTTGCCCAAGACGTTATTATTTCTGAAATAGATTGCGGTACTATCCTAGGTATTGAAATCAAAGCTTTGAAAGATGTTGAAGAAGAAAGAGAACCACTAGCAGAACGTATTACTGGAAGATTCGCGCAAGAAGATGTTTATGATCCCCGCACGGACGAGGTGATTATTGAGGCTGGTAATATTATAACTGAAGAAATTGCTGAAAAGATTGAAGATGCAAGTATTGATACAGTTTATATTAGAACTGTATTAACATGCGAATCTAAGCGCGGTGTATGTTTGAAGTGTTATGGTAGAAATCTTACAACTGGAAAACCGGTTGAGATTGGTGAAGCAGTTGGAATAATTGCTGCACAATCTATAGGTGAGCCTGGAACCCAGTTAACACTTCGTACATTCCATCTTGGTGGTACCTCTTCAAGAATTGCATCACAATCTCAAGTAGAATCTAATATTGATGGTATAGTAAAATTTGAGAAAGTAAGTGCTGTAGAAAAAACTGAAAAAGATCCATTTGGTGGTGCTGATGTTAAAATTAGCGTTGTTACCGGCCGAAGAGGATTGATAGAACTTTATGATGATAACAACAGACAGCTTAAAAAATATGACGTACCTTATGGTGCTGAACTATTGGTAAAAGATGGTCAGAAGATTAAGAAGAGACAACCTCTTTACAATCACGATCCATATAATGCAGTAATACTTTCTGATATTCTTGGTCGAGTGAAATTTGTCGATCTTGTTGATGGAATTACATTGCAACAGGTAACTGATGATCAAACAGGACATGTGCAAAAAGTTGTAATCGAATCAAAAGATAAGAATCTTACACCAAGTATACTGATTGAAAATTCTGATGGAGTAAAGAAATCTTTTAACCTTCCAATACGAGCATATTTGTCTGTTGAAGAAGGAGAAAATATTTTAGCTGGTACAATTCTCGCAAAAATATCCAAGCAAACTACCAAGAGTAGAGATATTACAGGTGGTCTTCCAAGAGTAACTGAATTATTCGAAGCTCGTAGTCCACATGAATCAGCCGTCGTTTCAGAGATAGAAGGATTTGTAAAATTTGGTGCACGCAAAAAAGGTTCACGAGAAATTCTAGTAAGTGCCCCGGATAAATCTGATGAGAAAAAATATAATGTTCCTTTACAGAAACATATTCTTGTTCAAGAAGGTGATGAAATTCCCGCAGGTGAAAAAATAACTGATGGTCCAATTAACCCTCATGATATTTTAGCAATTAAAGGTACCAGTGCTGTTCAGGAATATCTTGTAAATGAAATTCAAGATGTTTACAGACTTCAGGGTGTTAAGATTAATGACAAACATATTGAAGTTATTGTAAGGCAGATGTTGCAGAAAATAAAGATTGTATCTCCTGGTGATACACGATTCCTTGAAGAGGATATTGTGGATAGAATTGAATTCATTGAAGAGAATAGCAAAATTGTAAATTTAGCTTACGTTGAAGATAAGGGTGATTCCAAACTTAAAAATGGACAGCTTATTCTAAAATCGAAGTTGAGAGAATTCAATACCGACCTTAAGAAGAAAGAAAAGAAAGAAATAGTTGCTAGAGATGCAGAACCTGCAACCTTTGAGCATATCCTTCTGGGAATCACACAGGCGGCCCTATCAACCGATAGCTTCATTTCGGCAGCATCATTCCAGGAAACCACTAAAGTGCTCGCTAATGCTGCTACAGAGGCCAAGGTAGACCATTTGTTAGGATTAAAAGAGAATGTTGTGATGGGTCATCTAATTCCAGCTGGTACTGGAATCAAAAAGTATAGAAATATAATTTTGGAGAGTGAAGAATTAGAAATTCCTGAGGAAAAAGAGGAAGAAAAAGAACTATCAGCAACTGATTTGTAAATTAAATCGGTAATAGTTGCTGTTTCTCAGGCTAATTGACAATAATAACAGTTAAAAATAAAAATAATTTCAGTTTTCTTGACAAAATTTAAACTGAAAACTATATTTGAAATCTGAATTTTTTTGAAGAAGTAATTTTTAGGAGATTTTGTGCCCACGATAAATCAACTTGTTAGAAAAGGTAGAGTTAGAATTTTATCTAAAAATAAAGCTCCGGCTTTAGATGCATGTCCTCAGAAGAGAGGTGTATGCACAAGGGTTTATACAACTACACCAAAAAAACCTAATTCTGCTCTTAGAAAAGTTGCAAGAGTTAGGCTTACAAAAACAAATGTTGAGGTAACAGCTTATATTCCGGGTGAAGGTCACAATTTACAGGAGCATTCGATTGTTATGATTCGTGGTGGTAGGGTTAAAGATTTGCCAGGTGTTAGATATCACATTATACGTGGTACACTTGATACAAGCGGAGTTGCTGACAGAAAAAAAAGTCGTTCAAAATATGGTACAAAAAAACCAAAAGCGAATAAAAAATGAGAAAAAGAAGAGCCGAAAAGAAATATTTAAAACCTGATCCAAAGTTTAATGACATTCTGGTTTCAAAATTTGTTAATTGTGTAATGTATGACGGAAAAAAGGCTGTTGCCAGAAATGTTATTTATGATGCATTTTTGTTGATAGAAGAGAAAACAAGCAAACCAGGTTTGGAAGTATTCAAAAAAGCTATATCTAACGCTCAGCCTATGATAGAGGTTAGAAGTCGTAGAGTTGGTGGAGCAACATATCAGGTTCCTACAGAAGTTAGACCTGAAAGAAGAATAGCATTAGCAATGAGATGGATTAAAAATTACTCAAGAACCAGAGGCGAAAAATCTATGTCTGCTAAATTAGCTTCAGAGTTAATAGCGGCATCAAATGGTGAAGGTTCTGCCGTTAAGAAAAAAGAAGATGTTCACAAAATGGCCGAAGCTAATAAAGCTTTTGCTCACTTTAAATGGTAATGAAAGAATTGATTAGGAATTAATGGCAAGTAAAGTTAAAATAGATAAAGTTCGTAACATTGGTATTATGGCACATATTGATGCTGGTAAAACTACCACTACTGAGAGAATATTATTCTACACTGGTAAGTTGCATCGAATTGGTGAAGTGCATGATGGCGCAGCAACGATGGATTGGATGGAGCAAGAAAAGGAAAGAGGGATTACTATTACAAGTGCTGCCACTACTTGTTATTGGAATGATCATCAAATAAATATTATTGACACTCCAGGTCACGTTGATTTTACCGTAGAAGTTGAAAGATCACTGAGAATTTTAGATGGTGCTGTTGCTCTTTTTTGTGCTGTGGGTGGTGTTGAACCACAATCTGAAACAGTTTGGCGTCAAGCAGATAAATATGGTGTACCTAGAATGGCATTCATCAATAAGATGGATAGAACAGGTGCAGATTTTTATCATGCAGTCGAGATGATGAGAGAGCGACTAGGCGCAAATGCAATTCCGATCAATCTTCCTATTGGTGAAGGTGATTTATTTGTTGGAGTAATTGATTTAATTCATTTCAATGCAAGAATGTTTCATGAGGAATCTTTTGGATCTACTTTTGACGAAATTGCAATTCCACATGATCTCCTAGAACTTGCTACAAAATATAGAACACAAATGTTAGAAGCTGTATCAGATGTTGATGATACACTTTTAGAAAAGTATTTAGAGGGGAAAGAGATTAGTGCTGATGAAATTAGAACTGTTCTCAGAAGAGCTACAATTGAATTAAAAATAATCCCGGTTTTATGTGGCTCAGCGTTTAAGAATAAGGGTGTTCAGAAATTATTGGATTCGGTAGTAGATTTTCTTCCTTCCCCAATTGATTCACCGGACATTGAAGCGCATCATATAGGTTTAAATGATATTGTTAAAAGAAAGATTAGTGAAGATGAACATTTTACTGCTTTAGCTTTTAAGATTATGACGGATCCATTTGTAGGCAAACTTACATTTTTTAGAGTCTATGCTGGATCATTAAAATCAGGATCATACATTTATAACTCTATCAGCGGCAAGAAGGAAAGAATAAGTAGACTTTTACAAATGCATGCTAATCATAGAGAAGAGATTTCGGAAGTTAAAGCTGGAGATATTGCAGCAGCAGTTGGTTTGAAATATACGAGAACTGGTGACACATTATGTGCTGAAGAAGATCCTGTAGTAATGGAAAGAATAGTTTTTCCAGAACCAGTTATTCAAATAGCTATTGAACCAAAAACAAAAGCTGATCAGGATAAATTATCTGATGCTTTATCCAAATTATCTGATGAAGATCCTACATTTAAAGTTAAAGTTGATGAAGAAACAGGGCAAACATTAATTAGTGGAATGGGCGAACTTCACTTGGAAATTCTTGTTGATAGAATGAGACGCGAATTTAAAGTTGAGGCTAATGTTGGTAAACCTCAGGTTGCTTATCGCGAAACAATTACTCAAAGCGTTCAAGCGGAAGGTAAATTTGTTAAGCAGTCTGGTGGTCGTGGAAAGTTTGGTCATGTGTGGATAGAGTTAATTCCGAATGAAGTTGGTAAAGGTTTTGAATTTATAAATGGAATTGTTGGCGGTGTAGTTCCAAAAGAGTATATACCTGCAGTTTCTCATGGAATTCAAGATGCAATGAAAAATGGAGTAATTGCAGGTTTTCCAATGGTTGATATAAAAGCTAGACTCTACGATGGTTCTTATCATGATGTTGATTCCGATGAAATTTCGTTTAGAGTTGCAGGGTCTATGGCCTTCCAAGCAGGAGCTAAAAAAGCAAATCCTGTTTTACTTGAGCCAATAATGGGTGTAGAAGTGGTTACACCTGAAGAGTATTTGGGTGATGTAATGGGTGATTTGAATTCCAGAAGAGGTAAGATCGAAGGATTTTCTGCTAGAAAAGATGCTCAAGTGATTAAGGCTCATGTACCTTTGTCAGAAATGTTTGGATATGCCACAGTATTAAGATCAATGAGTCAAGGCCGAGCGATTTATTCAATGCAGTTTGATCATTATGCCTCAGTACCTAGATCAATTGCGGAAGAAATTTCTGAAAAAACATTAGGAAAAAAATCAGCAGCAAACTAATAACTGGATTAAAAAAACTTAAAAAAATTTATTAAAGGAGAATTCGATGGCTAAAGAAAAATTTGATAGGAGTAAACCTCACGTTAACGTAGGAACAATTGGTCACGTAGATCATGGAAAAACCACATTAACCGCTGCCATCACAATGGCTCTCGCTAGAAAAGGCTTATCAGCAATAAGAACTTTTGATAGTATTGATAATGCACCTGAAGAGAGAGAAAGAGGAATTACAATTGCAACAGCTCACGTTGAATATTCAACTGCTAACCGTCACTACGCACACGTAGACTGTCCTGGTCACGCTGATTATGTTAAAAACATGATTACAGGTGCTGCTCAGATGGATGGAGCAATTTTAGTTGTTGCTGCAACTGATGGTCCTATGCCTCAAACAAGGGAGCACATTCTCCTTGCTCGCCAGGTAGGTGTACCAAGAATGGTTGTATTTTTAAATAAAGTAGATATGGTTGATGATCCAGAATTAATTGAATTAGTTGAAGAAGAATTAAGAGATTTGTTAACTCAATATGAATTTCCTGGCACCGAAATTCCAATTATAAAAGGATCAGCATTACAAGCTTTAGAAGCCGGTTCATCAAACGCAGAAATTACAGATCCAAGATATAATTGTATTTGGGAACTTATGGATGCTGTCGACAGCTATATCCCAGTACCTGAAAGACATTCAGATAAACCTTTCCTAATGCCAGTTGAAGACGTTTTCTCAATTACTGGTCGTGGTACAGTTGCTACTGGTAGAGTTGAAAGAGGTCAGGTTAAGATTCAGGAAGAAGTTGAATTAATAGGATTAGGCTTACACAAGAAAACTGTTGTTACCGGTATTGAAATGTTTAGAAAAGAATTAGATCAGGCTATGGCTGGAGATAATGCTGGTATATTGTTAAGAGGTGTTGATAAAAATGAGATTGAAAGAGGAATGGTTCTTGCAAAAACAGGTTCAATAACTCCTCATACAAATTTTGAAGGTTCAGTTTATGTTCTTTCAAAAGATGAAGGTGGAAGACATACACCATTCTTTAATGGGTATAGACCACAGTTTTACTTCAGAACAACAGATGTTACCGGTGTTGCTACATTACCAGAAGGTACAGAAATGGTTATGCCTGGTGATAATGTAAATTTGTCGATTGAATTAATTGCACCTATCGCTATGGAAGAAAAATTAAGATTTGCTATTCGTGAAGGCGGTAGAACTGTTGGTTCTGGTGTTGTTACAAAGATTATTAAATAATTAGTTAAAAATTATTTAGTGTTGCTCTTGAAAAGGGAGTTAAAACTCCCTTTTCTTATCTAATTTAATATAAGGAGTTGATTAAGTGCCCGGTCAAAAAATAAGAATTAAATTGAAATCGTACGATCACATTTTGATTGATAAATCTACCGAGAAGATTATTAAAACGGTTAGAAGTACTGGTGCGGTTGTTTCAGGACCAATTCCACTGCCAACCAAAAAAACGATTTATACTGTTTTACGTTCTCCTCACGTCGATAAAAAGTCTAGAGAGCAATTTGAAACAAGGGCGCACAAAAGAATAATCGATATCCATAACTCAAACAACAAAACCGTAGACTCATTAAGTAAATTGGATATTCCTGCGGGCGTTGATATTGAGATTAAGCTATAATGAATATTGGAGATAAGATGTCTGGCATAATTGGTAAAAAATTAGGAATGTCTAATATCTTCGGTAAAGACGGAGAAATTATACCTGTTACTGTTATTCAAGCAGGACCATGTATGGTTGTAAATATTAGAACAAAAGAAAAAAATGGTTATGAAGCTTTTCAATTATCGTTTGGTGAAAGAAAAGAAAAACACACTTCTAAACCATTAGCTGGTCAATACAAAAGCAGCGGAATCAAACCTGCAACTCTTTTAAAAGAGTTTAGAAATTTTACTGCTGGTGATTATAAAGTAGGTGATCAGATTGGTGCCGACTTTTTTGTTGAAGGTGAAAAAATTAAAGTACGTGGTAAAAATAAGGGTAAAGGATTTCAGGGTGTAATGAGACGTCACAATTTTGGTGGAGTTGGTGGAACAACTCACGGACAAAGTGATAGACTTAGAGCTCCTGGTTCTATCGGTTCCAGTTCATATCCTTCAAGAGTATTTAAGGGTATGAAAATGGCAGGCAGAATGGGTTATGAAAATGTAACCATTCAAGGATTAAAAGTAGTTAAAGTTATTCCAGAACAAAATTTAATTTTTGTTAAAGGCGCTGTTCCTGGTGCCGTGAATACAATTTTAGAATTGATTAAGAAGTAATTCGGTTAACAAAATGACGCTTGATGTTTTAAAAATAGATGGATCAAAATCGGGTGATAAAATAGATTTATCCGATAGCATTTTTGCAATTGAACCTAACGACCACGCTATCTACTTATCTGTTAAGGCTTACTTAGCAAACCAAAGACAAGGCACGTCCAAGTCTAAGGAAAGAGGAGAAGTTAGAGGCGGCGGTAAAAAACCTTGGAAGCAAAAAGGTCGTGGCGGCGCTCGTGCCGGCACTTCACGCTCTCCATTATGGGTTGGTGGTGGAACTATTTTTGGTCCTCGCCCAAGAGATTATAGACAGGATCTTCCTAAAAAAGTTAGAAGATTAGCTCGTAAATCTGCTTTTAGTTATAAAGTTAAAGATTCACAACTTTTAATAGTTGAAGATTTTAATATCGATCAGCCAAAGACAAAAGAATTTTCTAAAATTCTTAACGCATTAAAAGTTAATGGTAAAAAAATTCTTTTACTTACAGAAGCTAACAATCCTAACGTTTACAAATCAGGAAGAAATATTCCTAAAGTAAAAGTATTAGAAGCATCCAAAGCATCTACATATGATTTGTTAAATAACCAGGTATTGATTTTACAAAAGAGTGCAGTTAAGGAAATTGAAAAAACATTTGCTGCAAGTGCAGAGGTGGTAAGTTAATTATGAATAATATTTTGGTACGACCGCTTATTACAGAGAAAATGACTAACATTAGTGCCGCTCAGGCTGGCAAATATGGTTTTTTAGTTAGTCCAAAAGCAAATAAAATTGAAATTAAAAAAGCAATTGAAAAAAAGTTTGATGTTCACGTTGTGGAAGTTAGGACTATAAATCATCCGGGAAAAATAAAATCACAGTTTAGAAAAAGCGGACGATTTGAAGGTAGAACTGCACGATATAAGAAAGCCATCATTACTCTAAAAGAAGGCGAAAAAATTGAACTTTTTGAGCAAGTATAGGATAGGAAACAGGATTATATAATGGGAATTAAAAAATTAAAACCAACTACTCCAGGTGCACGATTTAGATCTAACTCTACTTTTGAAGAGATTACTAAAACAACACCTGAAAAATCTCTTACTGCTTCAATTAAAAAATCAGGCGGAAGAAATAATCTTGGACATATTACAACAAGATTTATTGGTGGCGGGCATAAAAGAAGATATAGAATTATAGATTTTAAGAGAAACAAACCTGGTATTCCAGCAAAAGTATTCTCTATTGAATATGATCCTAACAGAACATGCAGAATAGCTTTGCTTCATTACGCTGATGGTGAGAAAAGATATATTCTTGCTCCAGAAGGTTTAAAAGTTGGAAGTAAAATTATATCGGGTCCTGGTAGTGATATTATAGTTGGTAACGCACTTCCATTAAAGGAAATGCCGCTTGGTAGTTTTGTTCATAACGTAGAAATGAAACCTGGGAAAGGTGGACAACTTGGCAGAAGTGCTGGAACGTCCATTCAGGTTATGGCCAAAGAAGGAGATTTTGCACAGTTAAAAATGCCTTCAGGCGAAGTTAGATTGATAAGGCTAGAGTGTATGGCAACGTATGGTGTTGTTGGAAATTCCGAACATGAAAATTTAAGTCAGGGTAAGGCTGGAAGAAACAGATGGCGTGGAATTAGACCAAGTGTCAGAGGCGTTGCAATGAATCCTGTTGATCACCCAATGGGTGGCGGAGAAGGTAAAACCTCAGGTGGTGGACATCCAGTTTCTCCTTGGGGACAAAAAGCTAAAGGTTTGAAAACCAGAAAAAGAAAAAAAGAATCTAATAAACACATTATTAAAAGACGCAAGTAGTAATTAGAGAGTAACTTATGCCAAGATCCGTAAAAAAAGGTCCTTTTCTTGATTATAAATTAGCTGAGAAAATCAAAAAGCTGAATGATACTAATCAGAAAAAAATTATTAAGACCTGGTCTCGTTCATCAACTATTTTTCCAGATTTTGTCGGTCATACAATTGCAGTTCATAATGGTAATAAAATGATTCCTGTTTATGTTACTGAAAATATGGTTGGGCACAAACTTGGTGAATTTTCTCCAACAAGAATTTTCAGAGGTCATCCGGGTACAAAAGCAGAAAAAGCATCTAAAGGATAAATAATAGGATTTGAAATTAATGGAAGCTAGAGCAATAAATAGATATATAGGTTCATCACCGCGAAAAATGAGATTGGTAATTGATCTTATTAGAGGAATGCGTGTTGATAAGGCTTTGGAAGTATTACACTTTTCATCTAAACATTCATCAAAAGATGCTGAAAAAACTTTAAGATCAGCAGTTGCAAATTTGTTGAATTCAGATGATGCAACAAGAGTTGAACCTCAAGATTTGTATGTAAAGGAAGTTTTTGTAGATCAAGGACCTACAATTAAAAGAATATCACCAGCACCAATGGGACGTGCGTACAGAATCAGGAAAAGATCCTGTCATTTAACTGTCATTGTTGCAAGTAAAGTATAATTAAGGAGATAGATTTTTGGGACAAAAAACACACCCCGTAGGATTTAGAGTTGGAGTCATTAGAGGTTGGGATTCTAACTGGTATGAAAATAAAAGTTATGCTACCAAATTAAAAGAGGATGACAAGCTTCGTACTTATGTTAGAAGCAGATTAAAGAAGGCGGGTATATCCAGAATAGTTATTGATAGGACTTCAAAGAATATTATTTTGACAATTCATACTTCAAGACCTGGAGTTGTAATTGGTAAAAGTGGTAAAGAAATTACTCAGCTTGAAGAAGAATTAAAGAGAGTTACGAATAAAGATGTAAAAGTCCAGATCTCCGAGATTAAAAGACCTGAATTGGATGCTTACTTAGTTGCTGAAAATATTGCAAGCCAGCTTGCAGGAAGAGTTTCATTCAGAAGAGCAATGAAAACTTCTATAACCGCCGCTATGAGAATGGGTGCTGAAGGTATTAGAATTATGTGTGCTGGAAGACTTGGCGGTGCAGAAATGGCAAGAACTGAACAGTATAAAGAAGGTAGGATTCCACTTCATACTATCAGAGCCGATATAGATTATGCAAATGGTAGAGCCGAAACAATTTATGGTTCTATTGGAATTAAAGTTTGGATTTGCGTGGAGAAATTCTTGGCAAAAGAGTCACTGAATAAAATCGCTTAGGAGTTTTTTTCTTATGTTAATGCCAAAAAGAGTAAAATACAGAAAATCACAGCGCGGAAGAAGAGCGGGTAAAGCTTATAGAGGTAGTTCCGTTGCTTTTGGAGATTTTGGATTAAAAGCTATGGAACCAGCGTGGATTACAAGCAGACAGATTGAAGCTTGCCGTGTTGCTCTTACTAGGAAAATGAAAAGAGATGGTAAGGTTTGGATCAGAATTTTTCCTGATAAACCAGTTTCTAAAAAACCTCTTGAAACAAGAATGGGAAAAGGAAAAGGCGGTCCAGAGTTTTGGGTTGCTGTTATAAAACCAGGAAGAGTAATGTTTGAAGTTGCCGGCATTACCAAAGAGTTAGCAAGTGAAGCTTTGAAGTTATGTTCACACAAACTTCCTATTAAAACTAAAGTTGTAAGCAGACCAGATATTGATTAATAAAAGAATTATAGAAAATGAAATTATACGAAATTAAAGAAATGACAAGTGATGAACTTGTAAAGAGAATTGACGAAGAAGAAAAAAATTTAGTTGACCTTCGTTTCTCTCATCAGCTTAAACAGTTGAACAATACATCTAAACTTGCACTTGCTAAAAAAGATATAGCTAGAATGAAAACTATTTTGACTGAGAGACTGAAAGCAGATAAAGTAGCTCAAACAGACAACAAGGAAGGAGCTAAAGCTTAAAGATGGAACAACGTACTTTAAGAAAAACAAGAATAGGTGTAGTAGTTAGCAGTAAAATGGATAAAACAATTACTGTTGCAATTGAAAGAAAAGTTCCTCATCCTATATATAAAAAGTATTTTAAGAAGACTACTAAGTTGATGGCTCACGATGAAAAGCAGGAATGTGGTTTAGGTGATAAAGTTAAAATTATGGAAACTCGCCCGCTCAGCAAGAATAAGAGATGGCGCCTTGTAGAAATTGTTGAAAAAGCCAAGTAAGGAGATTTTATAAGATGATTCAAGAAGAAACTAATTTAATTGTTGCGGATAATTCTGGCGCAAAGCGAGTACGATGTATCCGTGTACTTGGCGGTAGTGATAGAAAATATGCTACTGTTGGTGATACAATAGTTGTCTCTGTAAAAACTGCAATACCGAATGGAACAGTTAAAAAAGGCGAAGTATCACGTGCGGTAATTGTTAGAACTAAAAAAGAAGTTAGAAGAAAAGATGGATCTTATATTAGGTTTGATGAAAATGCTGCTGTGTTAATAAATAATCAGAATGAACCCAAGGGAACCCGTATTTTTGGACCTGTTGCAAGAGAATTAAGAGAGAGACAGTTTATGAAAATAGTTTCTTTAGCACCAGAAGTTATATAAGGATTTTGGATAAATGAAAATAAGAAAAAATGATAGTGTAATGGTTATTGCCGGAAATGATAAGGGCAGAACCGGAAAAGTATTAAAAGTATTTCCTAAAACTTCACGAATAATAATTGAAGGTATTAATCTTAGGAAAAGGCATACAAAGCCTACTCAAAGAGCACCACAAGGTGGAATTCAGGAAAAAGAAGCTCCAATTCATTCATCTAATGTTATGATTCTTGATCCAAAATCTAATGAACCTACTAGAATTGGTGCTAGAGTGATTTTAGATGAAAAATCAGGTAAAAAGAAAATTGCCAGAGTTAGTAAAGTATCTGGTGAAATGATTCCTTAAGTAAATTTAATTTATTAGAGTTGTATAGAAATGGCTGAAAAGAAAACCAAAAAATCAGATAAAGAACCGCAGAAAAAAGGAGCAACTAAAGATGCACCTGCTGCGAATGAAAAAGAAATTAGGATTACACCTAGACTTGGTGAGTTCTATAAAAAGGATATTGTTCCAGCTTTAACTAAAACTTTTAATTATAAAAGTATTATGCAGGTTCCTAAGCTTGATAAAATAGTTATTAATATGGGCGTTGGTGCTGCTGTTGCTGATCAAAAAATTATGGAAGAAGCTGTAAAAGTACTTGAAACAATTGCTGGTCAAAAGGTGAGCGTCAGGAAGTCTAAAAAAGATATTTCAAATTTTAAGTTGCGCGTAAATACAAATATTGGTGCAATGGTAACTTTGAGAAAAGAAAGAATGTACGAGTTTCTTGATAGACTTATAAACGTTGCTTTACCTCGTGTAAGAGATTTTAAGGGATTATCTGATAAATCATTTGACGGTAGAGGAAATTATACGCTTGGTGTTAAAGAGCAAATTATTTTTCCGGAAATAAATGCAGATAAAATTACACGTGTTATGGGTATGGATATTACTCTTGTTACATCTGCAAATACTGATAATGAAGCTTTTGAGTTATTAAAAGCATTTGGAATTCCATTTAGAAAAAAAGAAGATAAATAAGGATTTAAAGGAGATTTAATGGCAAGACTTAGCATAATTGCCCGTGATGCAAAAAGAAGAAAACTTAATGAAAAGTTTAAAAAGCTTAGAGAAGAACTTAAAGAAAAAGGTGATTACGATGCATTGCAAAAGCTGCCACGCAACTCATCTCCTGTTAGGTTAAAAAATCGTTGCATGTTTACTGGTAGAGGAAGATCATACTATCGTAAATTTGGCGTATCTAGATTAGTTCTCAGAGAGATGGCTCTCAGAGGTGAGATTCCAGGATTAAAAAAATCAAGTTGGTAGGAGTTAATAATTATGCCCGTTACTGATCCGATTTCAGATTTTTTGCTACGAATTAGAAATGCTTCGAAAGCAAAGAAATTAAGAGTAGAGATTCCTGCTTCAAAAATGAAGCAAGGGTTAGCTGAAATTCTAAAGAAAGAAAGTTTCATTCACGATTATTCTATTGTTGAAGATAGCAAACAAAATGTTATTAAGATTCAATTAAAATATCGAGACGGTTCCAGTGCTATAACCGGAATGAAAAGAATTAGCAAACCTGGATTACGTATTTATAAAGATGCAACAGAACTGCCTAGAGTTCTTAATGGTTTAGGAACTGCTATAATTTCAACTTCTAAAGGGCTAATGACTGATAAAGAAGCAAGAAGTCAATCAGCTGGTGGTGAAGTAATTTGTTATATCTGGTAATTATTTTGATGGAGAATTAAAGTGTCGAGAATTGGAAAAAAAATAATTGAGATCCCAAAAGGCGTTACTGCTACGTTTGATGGTGGAATTGTTAAAGTTAAAGGCCCTAAAGGTGAACTTCAGAGAGCACTTCATCCAAACATGAAAATTGAAATGCAAGATGCTCAGATTGAAGTTAAACGACCTGATGACCTAAAACATAATAGAGCATTACACGGATTAACAAGAGCTTTGATTCAGAATATGATTCTTGGCGTTAATGAAGAGTATAAAAAAGATTTAGATATAGTTGGTGTTGGTTATAAAGTTGAATTAAAAGGAACTAACCTTTTAATGAATATGGGATACTCACATCCTATTTATTTTATTCCACCGGCAGAAATTAAAATTGAAGCTACCACTCCTACACATATTGTGGTATCAGGAATTGATAAACAATTGGTTGGACAGGTTGCTGCTAAAATAAGATCGATAAGAAAACCAGAACCTTACAAAGGTAAAGGTATCAAATACTCTAACGAGCAGATTGTAAGAAAAGCCGGCAAGACAGCAGGTAAATAATTCTAATGGAGTTTAGACCAAAATGATTAAGCGAAATACAAATTCAAGATTAAGATCAAAAACAAGAATAAGAAAGAAAATTTCTGGTACAACGGAAGTTCCAAGACTTACTGTTTATAGAAGCCTTAACCAGATTTATGCACAGATAATTGACGATTCAACAGGTAGCACATTAGTTTCTGCATCTTCTTTATCAAAAGAACTTGCTGAGGAAATTAAAAACTCTAAAGGTAAGATTTCCAAAGGAAAACTTGTTGGAAAACTAGTTGCAAAAAAAGCATTAGAGATAAAAATATCAAATGTAGTATTTGATCGAAATGGTTACAGATATCACGGACGAATTCAGGCTATTGCTGAAGGTGCTCGTGAAGCCGGATTAAAATTTTGATAATTGCCGGATCGTCTAATGGTAGGACTACGCCCTTTGGAGGCGTCTGTAGAGGTTCGAATCCTCTTCCGGCAACCAAAGTGTTAAGAAAATTTATTTAATAAAGATTGTTTGGAGATTTATTTGAAAGCTGTAAAATCAACTGATACTGAAGGACTTAAAGAAAAAGTTGTTCACATTAACAGAGTTGCTAAAGTTGTTAAAGGTGGACGCAGATTCAGCTTCAATGCCATAGTTGTTGTTGGTAACGGAAATGGTGTAGTTGGAGTAGGGCTAGGTAAAGCTAATGAAGTTACCGATGCAATTTCTAAAGGAATTGATGATGCTAAAAAAAATGTAGTTAAGGTATCGATCATTAAAGGAACTGTAGCTCACGAAATTTTAGGTAAATTTGGAGCAGGTAAAGTTTTATTAAAACCAGCATCACCAGGTACAGGATTAATTGCAGGCGGCGGAGTAAGAGCAGTTTTAGAAGCTGCCGGCATAACCGATATTCTTACAAAATCGCTTGGATCAAGTAATCCACACAATCAGGTTAAAGCAACACTTGATGGTCTGTTAAAGCAGATTGATGCACGAAAAATGGCTTCAAAGAGAGGCATTACTATAAAAGATTTGTTTATTAGTTCGAACTGAGGATAGGAAAAATGACAAAAATTAAAATTACTCAAACTAGAAGTATTATCGACAGGCCTAAAAATCAAAAAGCTACAATTGAAGCTTTAGGTTTAGGCAGACCAAATTGGGTAAAAATTCATAATGATACTCCTCAGATAAGAGGGATGGTACAAAAAGTAATTCACTTGGTTAAAGTAGAAGAATTAAAAGATTAGTAAGGTTTTATAATGGATATATTAAGCAATCTTAAATACGCAGCAGGTTCGAGAAAAAATCGTAAAAGAGTTGGACGTGGTGAAGGCTCAGGACACGGAAACCAATCTACCAGAGGTATGAATGGTCAAATGTCAAGATCTGGTGCTAAACATAAAGCATGGTTTGAAGGCGGTCAGATGCCTCTTCAAAGACGCGTTCCAAAATTTGGATTTACAAATATTTTTAAAATAGAGTATCAAGTTGTTAATCTAAATTCTCTACAAAAATTGGTTGATGCAAAAGTTATTAAAGATCAGACATTGAATGCTGAAGAATTGAAAAAAATTGGATTAGTTTCAAGTTCAAAAAAACCAATTAAGGTTCTTGGTAAAGGCGAAGTTAAGTCCAAATTAAACTTAGCAGTTAATGATTTCAGTAAATCAGCTCAGCAAAAAATTGAAGCAGCTGGTGGCACTATCACTAAGATATAGTACAAAAACAGATGTCAAGATTTACAGATACATTCAGAAATATTTTTAAGATTCACGAACTAAGACAGCGTATTTTATATACTTTGGCTCTTTTGTTCATAGTTCGTTTAGGATCACATTTAACAATCCCGGGTGTTGATGCAGTTTTACTTTCAGAAAGTATGAAGAATTCTTCATCAGATAATCTTTTTGGATTATATGATCTTTTTGTTGGTGGAGCGTTTTCAAATGCTGCAATATTTGCATTAGGAATTATGCCATACATCTCAGCATCAATTATTCTCCAATTGATGGGTGCAGTTGTTCCTTACTTCCAGAAATTACAACAAGAAGGTGAAGAAGGAAGAAAAAAGATTACTCAGTTAACCAGATATGGAACTGTGCTTATTTCTGCTATGCAGGCTTGGGGTGTTACTGTAAAATTATTAAATACTCAATTTCAAGGATTGTCAATTGTTCCTCAGCCGGTTCAAGGGATTGGTTGGGTTATCTCAACTATCATAATTCTTACTGCCGGAACAATGTTTATGATGTGGATGGGTGAGCAGATTACAGATAAAGGAATAGGTAATGGTATTTCACTTATTATATTTATTGGAATTGTAGCTCGTTTTCCGCATGCAATTTTTGATGAAATTAGATTAATATCAGCAGGCCAAAGATCAATTATTATTGAAATAATTATAATTGCTTTTATGTTCTTTATCATCGCAGGAGTTGTTTTAGTAACGCAAGGTACAAGAAAAATTCCTGTCCAGTATGCTAAAAGAGTTGTTGGAAGAAAAGTTTATGGTGGTGTAACTCAGTATATTCCTTTGAGAGTTAATACTGCTGGAGTTATGCCAATTATATTTGCACAATCAATAATGTTTATTCCTACAACGGTATTATCGTTTTTCCCTGATAATGAATTTTTACAAATGGTTGCCGGTTGGTTCCAATATCAGTCACCAATTTACTCAACTATATATGCTTTGATGATTATCTTCTTTACTTATTTTTATACTGCAATTGCTTTTAATCCAAAAGATGTTGCAGATAATATGAAAAAGCAGGGTGGATTTATTCCTGGAATTAGACCTGGAAAACAAACATCAGAATTTATTGATAATATTTTAACTAAAATTACATTACCAGGTTCAATATTTTTAGCGATTGTTGCAATACTACCAGCATTTGTTGGAGCTTGGGGTGTCTCAGGAAACTTCGCCCAGTTTTTTGGCGGTACTAGTTTATTGATTATTGTTGGCGTCGCTCTGGATACTTTACAACAGATAGAATCGCACTTATTAATGAGACATTATGATGGCTTTATGAAATCTGGTAAGATAAAAGGTCGCAGATAAGATTTTGTGATTTTAATAAAATCAAAAAAAGAGATTGATTACATAAGAGAAAGCTGTAGAATTGTTGCAGAAACACTTCAGCTTCTCAAAGCAAATGTTAAACCGGGGATAACAACTTTAGAGTTAGATAAGATTGCTGAAGATTATATCAGAAGCAATAATGCACTGCCAGCATTCAAAGGTTATTCACAAGGCGGCGCACCTGGTTTTCCTGGTTCAATTTGTTCTTCTGTTGATGATGAGGTTGTTCACGGTATCCCGTGTTCAAGAACGCTAAAAGTTGGTGAAATTGTCTCTCTGGATATTGGTGTTCTTAAAAATGGGTTTTTCGGAGATGCAGCGTTAACAGTTGCAGTTGGAAATATCTCAGATGATAAAACAAGGTTAATGGAAGTTACTGAACGTTCTTTACAACTTGGAATTGAGCAAGCTATTGCTGGAAACAAAGTTCACGATATCTCAAATGCTGTACAGGTTTATGTTGAAGCAAATGGATTTTCTATAGTAAGAGATCTTTGTGGTCATGGTGTAGGAAAGTTTTTGCACGAAGATCCTTCAATCCCAAACTTTGGAAGAAAAGGAACCGGACCAAAACTGAAAAATGGAATGACCCTTGCAATTGAACCGATGGTAAATGCTGGAAAGTATGATGTAATTACATCTGAGGATGGATGGACAATAATAACTGCTGATGGTTCGACTTCAGCACATTTTGAACATACAATTTTGATAAATAATAATTTGCCGGAAATATTAACAATTTGTTAAATGGCTAAACAAGGTCCGATTAAAATAGATGGTATCATCACAGAAACATTACCTAATGCAACATTTAGGGTAAAGTTAGATAACGGACATGAAATTCATGCTCATATATCCGGAAAAATGAGAATGCACTTTATAAAAATATTAGTAGGAGATAAAGTCTCAATCGAACTTTCTCCTTATGATCTGACTAAAGGCAGAATTACTTACAGGTATAAATAGGAATAATTAAAATGAAAGTTAGAGCATCTGTTAAGAAGATTTGCGATAAATGTAAAGTTATTAAACGCAAGGGTGTTGTAAGAGTTATCTGCAAAAACCCAAAACACAAACAACGTCAAGGTTAAAAACAAAGGAGTATATCATTGGCTCGTATAGCTGGAGTTGATTTACCAAAAAATAAAAAAGTGTTGTACGGCTTACAATACATCTATGGCATAGGTGAGCATACAGCAGCAATAATTTTAGAAAAAGCTAAAGTTAGTCCCATTAAAAAAGTTTCCGATCTTACAGAAGAAGAGGTTGCTGAAATTAGATCGGTGATAACTGCTGAATACAGAGTTGAAGGAGCCTTGCGTTCAGAAGTACAGCAGAATATTAAGAGACTAATGGATATTGGTTCATATCGCGGTGTTAGACACCGTAAGAGTCTTCCTGCAAGAGGACAGAGAACAAGAACAAATTCCAGAACCAGAAAAGGTAAAAGAAGAACGGTTGCCGGTAAGAAAAAAGCACCATCTAAGAAATAATGTTTGACAATACGGAGATTTAAGAATTGGCTAAAACTGTAAAAAAGGTAAAGAAAAAAGCACACGTTGATTCCAACGGTGTTGCTCATATAAAAGCAACTTTTAACAACGTTCTTGTTACAATAACTGATATATATGGGAATACAGTTTCCTGGTCATCAGCTGGTAAGAACGGATTTAAAGGGTCAAGAAAAAACACACCATTTGCTGCACAAGTTTCAGCAGAAGCAGCAGCTAAAGAAGCGTATGATTTAGGAATGAGAAAAATCGAAGTTTTTGTAAAGGGACCTGGTTCCGGTAGAGAAGCAGCGATAAGAGCTTTACACACTGCTGGTTTAACAATTTCATCTATAAAAGATGTTACACCTATTCCTCACAACGGATGCAGACCACCTAAGAAAAGAAGAGTTTAATATATTGGAGATTCATTAAATGGCAAGATATACTGATTCAGTTTGTAAATTATGTAGAAGAGAAAGACAAAAGCTTTTCCTAAAAGGACAGAAATGTTTTACGGAAAAATGTCCTATCGAACAAAGAAACTATCCTCCAGGACAACACGGGTTATCTAGAAGATCCAAAGTATCTGAGTATGGAGTTCAGTTGAGAGAAAAGCAGAAAATAAAAAGATCATATGGTTTGTTAGAAACTCAGTTTAGAAATTATTTTGAGAAGGCTACCAGCCAAAAGGGCAGAACTGGTGAAAACCTGATTAAGCTTCTTGAACGACGATTAGATAATGTTGTTTTCAGACTTGGATTTGCATCATCCAGAAAACAAGCACGACAACTTATAACACATAGACATATTATTGTAAACAATACACTTGTTGATATTCCTGCTTACTTATTAAAAGCAGGTGATGTTATTCAGATAAAAGACAAAAGTAAAAAATTAGATGCAATTCATAATTCACTGAAGAGAGTAAAAGATAACACGTACGGTTGGCTAACTGTTGATAAAGCCACACTTTCTGGTACATTTGTGCAAATTCCAGAAAGAGCAGATGTTCCATTGAATGCTAATGAACAATTAGTAGTTGAGCTTTACTCGAAATAAAATTTTTAATTAGAATAAGATAGAGGATAATAATGAGCGTATCATCTTTAAAGATGCCAGAAGCTGTTGTTCTTGATGAAGCCAATTACACGAACTCGTTTGGAAGATTTACACTGCAACCACTTGAAAGAGGTTACGGTGTTACTTTAGGCAACTCCCTGCGCAGAGTACTTTTATCATCGCTGCAAGGTGCGGCTATAACTTCTGTTAAGTTTAGCGGAGTGTTGCACGAGTTTACTACAATTGAAGGAGTTGTTGAAGATGTTTCTGAGATTATTTTAAATCTCAAACAAGTGAGAATGAAATTTCTTTCTAAGAAACCAAATAAGATTGATATTTCGTTATCAGGCGCTTACGAATGGACAGCTGCTGACATTCAAAAAGCTAGTAATGAGGTTGAAATATTAAATCCTGAATTACACATCGCAACACTCAACAAAAGTGCAAAACTTGATATCGAAATTCGAGTTGGCAAAGGTGTTGGATATATTCCTGCCCAGGAAAATATAGTAACTGATCAAACTATTGGAGTAATTCCGATTGATTCCATTTTTACACCTATAAAACTTGCAAAATATGAAGTTGAGAATGTTAGAATTGGTGATAAAAATGATTTTGAAAAATTAACATTTGAAATTACAACTGATGGTTCTATAACTCCGGATGATGCTCTTACTCAGGCAGCTAAAATTTTAAGAGAGCATGTTCAATTATTCATAAATTTTGATATTGAACAAGAAGAAGAACAAAATGTTAGTCAAAAAGACAGTGAATCCGAGAGAATTAAAAAAATACTATTAACCCCGGTTGATGATCTTGAATTAAGCGTTCGATCACACAATTGTTTAAAAGCTGCTAACATCAAAAATTTAGCAGAGTTAGTTAGAAAAGATGAGCAGGAAATGCTCAAGTTCAGAAATTTCGGAAGAAAGTCCTTAGCAGAGTTAATGGAAATAGTTGAAACTCTTGGTCTTGATTTTGGAATGGATGTAGATAAATATATTAAAGAAGATTCTGAATCACATTAATTTAGATAGGTTGCTCAATGAGACATGGCGTTAAAGGAAGAAAATTAGGCAGAACAGCAAGTCATAAATCTGCACTGCTCAATGCATTAACAACTTCCCTCTTAAAGTTTAAGAGAATTAAAACTACTGAAGCAAAAGCTAAAGAAGCAAGAACTTTTGTTGAAAAATTAATTACAAAAGCTAAAAAAAATGATCTTCATGTTAAAAGACAAATAATGTCGCTTATACATGATAAAGATGTTGTTAAAGAGCTTTTTGCTGAAATCATTCCTAAAATTGGTGAAAGACCAGGTGGTTATACAAGAGTTGTAAAACTTGGCAATAGAAATGGTGATGCTGCACCAATGGCTATTTTGGAATTAGTTGATTACAATGATGTAGCTAACAAAAAAGCTGAAGAACATAAAGCTAAACGCGAATTGAAGGCTAAAGATAAAGCTGATAAAAAAGGAAGTGACGGAATCGAAGAAGCTACAGTTGTTGAAGAAAAAACTTCTAAAAAAAGTAAATAAAATAAAGTTAATTTGATTATTGAAAGAGTAATCGGAATCCCGGTTACTCTTTTTTATTATGTTTGAAAACCAAAAATTTATAGCATCAGTTTTCAGTACTGCTGAACTGCCGAAAGAAAGACTTCCTGAAGTTGTTTTATGTGGCAGATCTAATGTTGGTAAATCTTCCTTTATCAATTCTCTTTTTAACAGAAAAAATCTTGCAAAAACAAGTTCAACCCCCGGTAAAACAAGATCGATTAATTATTACAATATAGATTCAAAGTTCTATGTAGTTGATTTGCCTGGTTATGGTTATGCAAAAATCAGTCAATCGGAAAGAAAAAAATGGGGAAATCTTATTAATGATTTTTTTTCTGTCTCAAAGCATATACAATTAACTATCCATCTAATTGATAGCCGGCATCAGCCAACAGAATTGGATATAACATTTAACGATATGCTGAGAAAATTGGATATACCTTACATAGTTTTACTAAATAAATCAGATAAGCTAAAACAGTCGGAATATTCCATAGCAAAGAAAAAAGTTATTGGCACATTTCCGGAACTAATACTGAACGAAAATCTTTTTTACTTTTCATCGATAAAAGGCACTGGAAGTAAAGAAATTAAAAAACTCCTTACCGCATTATTTTATTAAATAGTTTATATCTTTGTTAATCAGAGTTTGTAATTTTTTTAACATAGATATATATTAACTTAGTATTAATCATCTGTAAAACTATTTCTAATGGATAAAAGACAAAAAAAAAGAATACTCATTTTTTTAATCGTTCCTATACTTGCAATTCTTCTTTTTATTACAGATGACCTATTAATTCGTGTCATAACAATTGCTGTTATAATTATCTATGTTGCTTTTATTATATTCTTAAGAGATTCAGTACGATTTGATGGGCGTTATTCTATAAATGAAAAAGATGAAATTGATGATGAATATAGTATACCTGCAGTAAGCGACCATGATGAATCATTTAAGATAGTTTCCAAAACTTCAAAAGTTGAAGTAATAACTTCTGATAATTATATACCTGAATTCAAATCACCTAAAACAACACTTATTCCACCGGATCTTAGAGAACGATTTGAAGAAATTGCAAATGAATCTTTACCCCCAGAACTTGGACATGATGGACAGTTTTCATTTGCATTGGAAAAAATGTTAACAGTTATTAAAGATGCATACTCTGCCCACACAGCCATTTTTTTCTGGTATAACAAGAAAAAAGAAAAATTAACAATTGAGAAATTTGTTTCTGCATCCCCGAATGAAATAGCAAAAAGAAAATTTGATATTGAAGATGATATTTTAAGTAAGATCGTTCAAAAAGGTGAACCGGAACTATTAAGTGATATCTCCCCCGCAGCGGAATCTGATGTGATAAGATATTATGATAAAGCACAAGGAATAAGAAGCTTTGTCGGTGTCCCTCTATTTTATGAAGGATCGTTAATAGCAATAATTGCAGTTGATGCAAAAGTTGGTGATTTATTTGGAATAGAAACTATTTATTCTCTTGGAAGATTTGTTCGAGTTATCACCATGATAATTCAAATCTTTGAAGAGAAGCATTCTGATTCTATTTCGCAGCAAAGATTAAAGGGTTTACTAAATCTTATCGGACCTGAGACTAATTTTGATACTGAAGATGGTGTACTGGTATCTATGCAAAACGCACTAAGTGATTTAGTTGAATGGGACGCATTTGTTTTTGTTTACTTTAAACCTGTTGAACAAAAGTTCGAGGCATTTAGAGTTACCAATAAGACGTCTTTAAAGTACATTGGGCAGGGTTTACAAATTGATCTCTCAGGGACATTAGTTGGTAAGGCAATACTTTCAGGTCTTCCAGTTAAAATTGATGACACAGCGCAGGATAGCTATAAAAGATTTTCAAAATCTGAGGACTTAACTTTTGACGGATCTTTTATGGCAATTCCACTTATGTATGGAACCCAAAACTTTGGTGTGCTGTGTTTTGAAAGTTTGAAAAAAAATATTTATACAAACTCTGACGTAAAGTTTCTAAATAATTCTGTTCATATTATTTCATATATAATTTATTCACATTCATCTCAAACTCTTATTAAAAGTCTGATTGCACTTGATCTTGAAACTAGAGCTTTAAATCTTGAAACATTTAAAGAAAGGTTGAGTGCTGATCTTTATAAAGCACATTCATTAAATGTTCCGGGAGCATTAGCTTTGGTAAAGATAGATGAATTTCTGGAACAAGAGTCCTTATTTGATGGTGATCCATTACCAAAAGTTCTAAAGGTTGTTGCTGAATCGATAGCTAAGGAAATGACACCACTTAACATTTTTGGCAGAATTGATGAAAAACTTTTTGCAGTTTACTTCTTTAACACTGATGCAAAAAATGTTTTTATATGGGCAGAAAAACTGCGTGTTAAAATAGCTAGAAAACCAATAGCTATCGTCTCAAAACAAAATACTTATACTGTCTCAATTGGTGTTGCATCAACACATGGAAAACTTGATACCGATGAGGTTTTCAATAATGCAGAGTTAGCTTTACAAAAAGCTCTTGAAAAAGGCGGAAACGCTGTAAGAAATATTAACTAATCTTTTTCTCTCTCATTTTATTTCATGCAACTATTATGAATAACTTTTATATTATCGTACTTGATGGTGTTGGTGTAGGTGAGTTACCGGATGCAAGTTTATACAGCGATAACGGCAGTAATACTCTGGGTAATATCGCTAGAGAACTCAACGGATTACATCTTCCAAATTTTCAAAATCTAGGAATCGGAAATGTAATTCCAATCAAGGGGTTAGATAGCATAGCTAACCCGATAGCTTCATATGGTAAGATGTGTGAACTTTCTAAAGGTAAGGATAGTACAACAGGGCATTGGGAAATAAGCGGTTTGTTTGTGGATACTGATTTTGATTACTTCCCAAATGGTTTTCCTGAAAACATCATTGATAAATTTTTACAGACAACAGGATGCAAAGGATTTCTCGGTAACAAAGCCGCCTCAGGTACCGAAATAATTAAAGAATTAGGTGATGAGCATGTAAAAACGGGTTTTCCTATCATTTATACCTCGGCAGATTCAGTTTTTCAAATCGCAGCTCATCAGGATGTTATTCAACTTGAAAAACTATATGAAATTTGCGATAAAACAAGAAACAAAGTTTTGATACATCCATTGAAAGTTGGAAGAGTTATTGCACGACCCTTTCTTGGTAATAGCGGAAGTTATGAAAGAACAGTTTATAGAAAAGATTATTCATTAGATCCTCCATCAGAAACAGTACTCGATCTTTTAACGAAGAATAAAATTAATACCGTTGCAATTGGAAAAATTAATGATCTATTTAACTATCGTGGAATATCTGTCGAGGTAAAATCCAAATCTAATAGAGAGGGATTTGATCAGCTAATAAAGGCTTCTAAGGAATATCATAGTAGCCTGATTTTTATTAATCTTGTTGATTTTGATGTCTATTACGGACATCGAAATGATGTTGAAGGATTTGCAAATGCATTAAAAGAATTGGATAACTTTTTACCAGAGTTTCTTGAAAATCTGCATCAATCTGATAGAGTAATATTTACAGCAGATCACGGTAACGATCCAACAACACCAAGTACCGATCACAGCAGAGAGTATGTTCCTGTTTTGTATTTCGGAAAAAATAAACCAGTTACAAATTTAGGAATCAGAAATACTTTTTCTGATGTTGGCAAAACAGCAGCAGAATATTTTAATGTTAAAAATGTTTTAAAAGGAACAAGTTTTTTGAATGAATAGTCCTAATGATATAATTCCTGATAATAATATGGAATTAAAAATTGATAAAGAATTATTAGAACACATTATTGAGATTCAGGATTTACCAGAAAAAGTTGTTTTAAAGTTTTTATCAGCCGCGGGTTCTCTCGCTTCAACCAATTTTGGAAAGAAAAATTTAAAGAGCAATGAAGAAGATTCCTAAATATTTGTTAGAGACTGATGTGCTTTTAGAATACTTGGTACAATATGAGCTTGATAAAGAGTCATATTTGGTAAAACTGATGCAAGAGGGAATCTGTTTCACTTCTGTACTAAATGCATCAGAATTATTTATGTTTGCAAATTCTGATTATGAAAAGGAAAAAGTAAGAGATTTATTGAATGCACTAAAAGTTCTTGGATTACACTCACGGTATAGTTTGAGTATTCCAAATTATATGAATAACTTTAAGAATATCCGTGATGCTTTGTTTTACATCTTAGCTGAACAAAATAGATTATCGATTGTTAGCCTAAATCCTGAAAAATATTCAGGTTTAAGCGTAAAATCAGTTCACCCTGATACCATCTAAATGCCAATTAGAAACAGGTAAATTAACTTGGCTCTTTATTTTAAATCATTTCATCTCTATTTTTAATCAAAGTAAAGATTATTTAATAGTTATGCATTGATTGCTACCTGAATATTTTATTACTATCAGCTCAATAAAGCCTTAGGGATAATAAAATGAGAATAGTTAAACAATTTACAAATCGGGAAAATCAATCATTAGATAAATACCTTCAGGAAATTGGCAAGGTTGAATTGCTGACACCTGAGCAGGAAATTGAACTTGCAATTCGCATGAAAAAAGGCGACCAATCAGCAATGGAATTGCTTACAAAAGCCAATCTACGTTTTGTTGTTAGTGTTGCAAAACAATATCAAAATCAGGGCTTATCACTTGGTGATCTAATTAATGAAGGTAATTTAGGTTTAATTAAAGCCGCTAGACGATTTGATGAAACACGCGGATTTAAGTTTATTTCCTATGCTGTTTGGTGGATAAGACAATCAATTTTACAAGCTTTGGCCGAGCAATCACGAATCGTACGACTTCCATTAAATCGTGTTGGTGCGCTTAATAAAATTGGGAAAGCATATAGTAATCTAAAACAGGAATTTGAAAGAGAACCTAGTCCCGAAGAAATAGCTCAGGCACTTGAGATGGATGTTGATGAAATTTCAAATGCGATGAAGATTTATGGAAAACAGGTTTCTGTAGATGCCCCATTTTCCTTAGGTGATGAAAATAGTTTGTTGGACGTTATTCAAAACGATGAACAACCATCTCCTGATAATGAATTGATTTCAGAGTCGTTAAAAACTGAAGTTAAAAGTGTTCTGGCAATTTTACCTGATCGTGAAGCTGAAGTAATAAGATTGTACTTTGGTTTGGACGGTGAGTATCCGATGACTCTTGAAGAAATTGGTGATAAGTTTAATTTGACTAGAGAAAGAGTTAGACAAATAAAGGAAAAAGCTATCAGGAGATTGCGACATAATTCCAGAAGCAAAATCTTAAAATCTTATCTTGGATAATTGATGATTAAAATTAAATTCTTATTTATTTCTGCAATGTTTATTGGTGGGATAATTTCATTTGGTTGTTCTAGTTCGTCTGGTAATTTACGATATGGGGATAATAGTAAATCTACTGTGATAAATGATAATGATTCATTTTCTGATGATTCTTCTTTTGTGCTTGATGATAAAGAGGTTTCTGAATTCCAAGATCCAAGCGACTTACCAGAAAATGAATCCAAAATCGACTTAACTGAGTTGATGAAGAACCTTGATCAGAAATCTTCTGGTTCAGATGGTGAAGCATTGCTTTCTTCCAAAAGAGAATTAATGCTGATGGAAATAATAAGATATTTAAATACTCCTTATAAGTATGGTGGAAATTCTTTAAATGGAATTGATTGCAGCGCATTTACTCAAAGTGTTTATAAAAATTCCTGGCTGCTTGATCTTAACCGCTCAGCCAGAGAACAGTATCAGCAGGGGATTGTAATTGATGACAGAACAGCATTGGAATTTGGTGACTTGGTTTTTTTTAATACACGTAGACGAGTAAAGCCAGGACACGTTGGAATATATATAGGTGATAATTTATTTGCACATGCATCATCTAAATTAGGGGTAACAATTTCTTCCCTCGAGCACGATTATTATAATAAAAGATATATGGGCGCTCGAAGGATTGATGAACAATAAAATACCTTGGAATATTTAAATAAAAAAAGCTGTTCACATTGAACAGCTTTCTTATCATCTAAAGATGTTTAAGCAATTTAACTACATCCGGTTGTAGAACCGCAAGTCATACACTTCAAACAAGTTCCATTTCTAACCATAGTTATACTTTGACATTCCGGACATATATCACCAGTATAACCATTCTCGATTGCTTGTTTAACTTTTGTAGTCATACTATTTACAGCATGTGTTCTTTCTTGAGTTGCAGTTACTTTTGATCCTGGAGCATAGTTGAATTTTTCAGGATGATCTTTATCAAGTTCTACAAGACGTTCACTTATTATTTCTTCACTCTCAAATTCTGGCTCACTTAGTTTTTTAACAATACCTCTTGATGCTTTAGAAGTAATTTCATCTGTATCAACGTGTGAAAGATCATTTCTGCCAAGATATGTAACCGCAAGTTCTCTGAAAATATAATCAATTACAGATGTAGCCATTTTAATTTTATCATTACCTGTTACGATTCCGCTTGGTTCAAATCTAGTGAATACAAATGCATCTGTGAACTCTTCCAAAGGAACGCCGTGCTGCAATCCCAATGAAATTGAAATTGCAAAACAATTTATCAAACTTCTAAATGAAGCACCTTCACGATGCATATCAATAAAGATTTCACCTAATTGCCCGTTATCATATTCACCAGTTCTAATATAAACGGATTGACCATTTATTTTAGCTTTTTGTGTATAACCAGATCTTCTATCAGGTAATCTTCTTCTCTTTGCTATGTATCTGTGAATAATTTTTTCTGCAACTTTAACAATGTCATTTTTCTCTTTTTCTTCCATTATTGCTTCAATATCTTCATCACTCATAGTATTAAGTGGTTGGGATAATTTTGATCCATCACGATAAAGAGCGTTTGCCTTAACACCTAGTTTCCAGCTTTGCATGTAAGCATCTTTAATATCTTCAACACCTGCGTTGCCAGGTAGATTAATTGTCTTTGATATTGCGCCTGAGATAAATGGCTGCGCTGATGCCATCATTTTAATGTGAGCAAGAGGACGAATAAACCGTGTTCCTTTTTTACCACATTTATTTGCACAATCAAAAATTGAATAATGATCATGTTTGAGAAATGGGGCACCTTCAATTGTCATTGTTCCACAGACATAATCATTAGCAGATGAGATTTCTGTTTTGGAAAAACCAAGTTTACTTAAGACATCAAAATCAAATGAGTTTATTTCGTCCTCATCAAATCCCAAAGTTTTAATTAAGAAATCTGTACCGAGTGAAAATTTGTTAAATGCAAAAGTTATATCAAAAACAGATGGAAGAGATTTGTCTATTTTCGTAACCATTTCATCTGTGAATCCTTTTGCTTTTAAGGATTGAGGATTAATGTAAGGACAGCCATCCAACGAACCAGATCCTTTTGCATATCTTATAATTTCACTTATTTGATCTTTATTATATCCCAATTTTTCTAGTGCAGGTGGAATAGATTGATTGATTATTTTGAAGTATCCCCCGCCAGCTAATTTTTTAAATTTTACTAACGCAAAATCAGGTTCAACTCCTGTAGTATCGCAATCCATTACCAGTCCAATTGTACCAGTAGGCGCTATCACGGTCACTTGAGCATTTCTGAACCCATATAACTCGCCAAGTTCTACAGCTTTATCAGCGTCTTCTCTGGCTGCTTTAAGAAGATCTGAAGGGCAGTATTGAGGATTAATTCCAACAGGATAAATTGTCAATCCTTCATATTCTTCATTTGGTACATTATACGATGCTCGACGATGATTCCTGAGTACTCGTAACATGTTGTATTTATTTTCTTCATATCTTGGGAAAGGTCCGGCTTGTTTTGCTAATTCCGCAGAAGTAGCGTATGAAGTCATATGCATAATGGACGTTAATGCACCACAGATCGCAAATCCTTCACGGCTGTCATAAGCAATTCCCTGAAGCATTAATAAAGTTCCCAGGTTTGCATAACCTAAGCCGAGTGTTCTGTATTCATAGCTTAATTGGGCAATTTCTTTACTTGGAAATTGTGCCATCAAAACACTTATCTCAAGAACCATTGTCCAGATTCTTGTTGCATGTCTATATGATTGAATGTTGAATGCATGTTTTTCAGTATCATAAAATTTTACAAGATTCAATGATGCCAGATTACAAGCTGTATCATCCAAGAACATATATTCGCTGCAGGGATTAGATGCTTTTATTTCACCACCAGCAGGACAGGTATGCCACTCGTTTATCGTGGTATGATATTGAATTCCAGGATCGGCGCAGGACCACGCTGAATATGCAATTTGATCCCATAAATCTCTAGACTTTAAAGTTTTGCAAGGTTTAGGATTTCTTTTTTCTTTCTTTGCTTTTCTTTTTTCGGTTCGCCAGTAAAGATTCCAATTTCCATCATTAAGAACTGCTGTCATAAATTCGTTAGTAACACGTACGGAGTTATTAGAATTCTGACCGGATACAGTTGCATATGCTTCTGAATTCCAATCAGTGTCATATATAGGAAACTCAATAGATTTAAATCCTAATTTTGCAAGATGTATAACTCGTTCAATATAATTATTAGATATCTGTGCTTTTCTTGCTTCTAAAACAGCATAGCTTAATTTCTTATTAAGCTTTTTATTGAATCGATCATTTTCAGGATGTTCATCATAACAAGCTTTCATAATATTGTTAAGATGAAGATTACATAATTTTGAACCAGCAACAATTGCAGCAACTTTTTGTTCTTCAATAACTTTCCAATTAATGTATTCTTCGATATCCGGATGATCGAGATCCAGAGTTACCATTTTGGCCGCGCGTCTTGTTGTTCCACCAGATTTAATTGCTCCTGCCGATCTATCTCCAATTTTTAAGAACGACATTAGACCTGAAGATTTCCCTCCACCGCTTAAAGATTCATTTGAACCTCTTAATTCAGAAAAATTGGATCCAGTACCGGAACCATATTTAAATAATCGTGCTTCACGAACCCAAAGATCCATGATGCCACCTTCGTTAACTAAATCATCACTAACTGATTGGATGAAACATGCATGTGGTTGTGGATGTGTATAAGCATCTTCTGATTTAGTGAGTTCCCCAGTTTGATAATCAACATAGAAATGTCCTTGTGATGGTCCAGTAATACCATAAGCCCAATTTAATCCTGTGTTAAACCACTGAGGGCTGTTCGGTGCTGCCATCTGATTTGCGAACATATACATCAATTCATCATAGAATGATTTAGCATCCTCTTCAGAATCAAAGTAACCGGCTTTCCATCCCCAGTAAGTCCATGTTCCTGATAATCGATGAAACACTTGTTTAGAATCTGTTTCTGAAGTAAACCTATCATTTTCAGGAAGTTCTTGTAATCTTTCTGAATCAGCAACCGAAGGCTGCAGCCATTTTGGAACCCCTTTTTCGTTGACTTTTTTAAGCAGTTTTGGAATGCCTGCTTTTCTAAAATACTTTTGCGCAATAATATCTGTGGCAACCTGTGACCACTGCTTTGGCACCGAAACATTTTCCATTCTAAAAACACTTGAACCATCAGGATTTTTAATTTCAGATGTTCTTTTAGAAAATTCAAAAGATGATAGAGGATCCTTTCCCTGTGCGGTAAAAAATCTGTTAATCTGCATCCAACTCTCCAGAGGATAGACTAGTTAATAAAAAAAACTATTTATATTATTTAAGGATAGAAGTGATCCGGGATTTTTGAATGATGGTTTGTATAATAAAAAACCTAATATTTTTGTCACATCATTCATCATTAATTCACATCAGAAACTATTAAAAAAAATTATAAATAAAAAATAGAAAGCGTAGTTAATATATATTTTTTTGATCACTTAATTTTCAAATCGAAAATGAAAATAATTTGTTAAAAAAACAAATTAAATTTTATACAACTTACTCTTGACAATAAATTAATTTTAGCATCATTAGGAAATCTCAACTTCTCTATCAAAAATAATTACCGCTCAAAATAAATATCTCTTTTAATTATCGATTAGTTACTATCTTTATCATGATTTTAATCAATTTTTTGAAAGAATTATATTGAACGGCGATAAAATAATCGAGATTAACTCATTAACTAAAGACTTTAAAGATTTACGCGCTGTAAACAGTCTTAATCTTAATGTTTTTGAAGGTGATGTGTTTGGATTTTTAGGCCCAAACGGAGCGGGTAAAAGTACAACCATAAGAATGCTTTTATCTCTAATAAAACCTACTGAAGGCAGTATTAAGCTCTTTGATAAAACACTCGAAAAGAATCGTATAGAAATTCTAAAAAGGATAGGGGCTATTGTAGAAAAACCTGATTTCTACGGTTATTTATCGGCTTATAAAAATCTGGAAATTCTTGGAAAAATTTCCGGTAAGGAAATAAGTAAAAAAAGAATTATGGAAGTACTCGAGCTTGTTGGATTGAGTAAACGTTATAAAAGTAAAGTTAAAACTTTTTCACACGGAATGAAGCAAAGACTAGGATTAGGACAAGCACTGCTTCACAATCCTGATTTGATAATACTCGATGAACCAACAACTGGTTTGGATCCACAAGGGATGAAAGAAATTCGTGATCTTATTTTATATTTAAGCAAAGTGGAAAAGAAAACAATTTTTCTTTCTTCGCACATACTGCACGAAGTAGAACTTGTAGCAAATAGAATGATCATAATAAATAAAGGAACAACAAAAGTTGAGGGATATGTTCAGGATTTACTAAATGCAAAGAAACTTAAAGTATCGTTTGAGGTAGATGATGAAGAAAAGACCATTAGTCTTTTAGCTCAATCAGATTGGAAAAACAAACTTGAATCGAATGCAAAAACTGTGTTTATGTTCTCGCTTGAGAATGATGAAATAGCTAATCTCAATAAATATCTTGTTGAAAATGGCATTGCGGTTAGTGCTGTTATTCCAACAAGATCACTTGAGGATTATTTCTTAAAAATTACTGATGAGGTTGTATAATGTTGACACTTATCCAGATTGAATTGTATAAAATTTTTAAGAAATGGCGAACCTATATCGGATTTATGGCAATTGGTGTCCTGGTTCCAATTATTCATACAGCAATGGTGTTTGAGGGTAAAGATACGCTCAATTTTATGACAAGAAATATTCAAGATTCCTTTGTCTTTGTTGGAAACTTATTAAATGGATATTTAGTCTCGTATTTAATTTTAACCAGCCTCGCTGTACATATTCCATTTTTAATTGCCCTTGTTGCAGGCGATTTACTGGCCGGTGAGGCCACAGCTGGAACTTATAGGATGTTAATAACTCGTCCTATTTCGCGAACGCAAATAATTACTTCAAAGTTTTTAGCAGGAATTATTTATACGAATCTTTTAATTCTCTGGCTTGCTGTTATGAGTTTGGTTGTTGGGCTGATAATATTCGGAACTGGCGAACTTTTAGTAATCAGTAATCAAACCGTAATAATATTTGAAAAGAGTGATATTCTTTGGCGATTCCTCTTAGCTTATGGTTTTGCGTCACTTGGAATGTCTGTAGTTGCAAGTCTTGCATTTTTATTTTCTTCCCTAGTTGAAAATTCTATCGGTCCAATCGTAAGCACAATGGCAGTAATAATTGTTTTTATTATTCTATCAGCAATAAATGTCGATTTTTTTCAAACGATTAAACCATACTTGTTCACAAACTATATACTTTCGTGGCGATTATTTTTTGATGATCCTGTCGATTTTGCAGAACTGATAAAGGCTACTTCAATACTTGCAGGGCACATAGCATTTTTCTTTTTACTAGCTCTCTTTTTGTTCAAACGTAAAGATATACTTACATAATATGAGGACAAGATGAAATTATTAATCGGTTTATTTTTAGTTCTAGTTCAATTTGGTTTTTCTCAATCAAAAGATCCAAATGAAATAATAAATGCAGTAATTACAAACTTTAATAAAGTAAATGATTACCAGGTTGATGTGAACATTAAAGTTGATGTTGAGTTTATTAAGGTTCCTGAAACAAAAGCTAAAATTTATTTTAAACAACCGGATAAAGTTCATCTTGAAGCTGAGGGATTTGCAATGCTTCCTAAAAACGGAATGGAATTTTCACCTTCTACATTGTTAAAAAAAGATTACACTGCAATTTATGAGCAAGATGTTGAATTAAACGGATTTAAAACATCAATAGTTAAGGTAATCCCTCTTGGAGATCAAGGGGAAGTAATTCTTTCAACATACTGGATTGATCAGAAGAAACAAGTTATTAGAAAAGTTGAATCAACTACAAAAACTAACGGCACTTTTACTATTGATTTTACTTATGACGATAAAATAAAATATCCGCTCCCTGCTAAAATTGTTTTCGCCTTTAATATGGATAAGATGAATATTCCGGCAACGATTAGCGGGGAAACGAACAATGAAAAACCTGAAAAAAAAAATAAGAATTCTGATACAAGAACTAAGGGAAAGGTAATTGTCAATTACTCAAACTATTTAGTTAATAAAGGTGTTCAGGATTCAGTATATAAAAAAAAAAAAAAAAAAAAAAAAAAATATAATAAAAATTCAGCGGGGTTTGGTCTTATTTTAAGAAAAAACTAATCTATTTAAAAGTCCCTGGTTTTTTTTAAACCGCCGCTAATCTTAACTATTCCGGTAGCAAAGTATTATTCACACATAGCTAAAGAAAGTCATTTAGCGGTTGTATAAAAAAAATGGGATGATAACTAAGTGCTAATCAATTACAATTTCAACAATTTTATTATTATCACTAAATCTAAATTTTGCGTCTTCCCAGTCAGGCGGGCCAAACAATCCACTAGCATTATTTGAAAAGCCATAATCTTCAACCGGAATGCCGAGAATATTCGTATTCAAATCATCATTAGCATCTTCATCGTGAAAAGCCTTTACCGCATAATCACCATAAGGTAAATCTTCAATCTCAATAGTTGCTGTATTACTTTCTATTGGAATTGTTTTGCCAATAAATGGTGATTTATGATTCTTATAATTTGCATCAGAATTACATAATGCAATTTTTACATTACCATTGTTAGAACTCAAACCGTTAAACTTAATAATTAGCTTTCCTTTCTTTCTGCCTCCATCTGAAGAAAAGTTAAGCGTTGAAAAACTAAATATTAAAACGAACAAAAAATAAATGATGCGCTTCACGAATAATCCTAATAATTGTTACTCATACTTTTTAAAAATTACCGATGTATTATGACCACCAAAACCAAATGCATTACTTAATGCATAATTAACTTTTCTATCCTGTGGCTTATTAAATGTATAATTTAAATCACAATCAGGGTCAGGATTTGCAAAGTTAATAGTTGGTGGTATCTTATCATTTACAACAGCAAGAATTGATGCTATTGCTTCAACTGCACCAGCTGCACCCAATAAATGTCCTGTCATACTCTTTGTTGATGAAACATTTAATTTATATGCATGTTCTCCAAACACTTTTTTAATCGCTTTAGTTTCACCAATATCTCCAAGTGGAGTAGATGTTCCGTGCATATTTACGTAATCAATTTCTTCAGGTTTAATTTCTGCTTGTTCAATCGCCATTTTCATAGATAAAATTGCTCCAGTACCTTCAGGATGGGGGGCTGTAATGTGATGTGCATCAGCTGATAGCCCAGCACCAATAATCTCACAATAAATTTTAGCATTACGTTTTAAAGCGTGTTCAAGTTCTTCAAGAATCAAAGCACCTCCGCCTTCGCCCATAACAAATCCATCTCTTGTTGAATCGAATGGACGGCTTGCTGTTTCAGGTGAATCATTTCTAGTTGAGAGTGCTCTATTTGCATTAAATCCACCCATCCCTAATTCTGATATCGAAGCCTCACTACCGCCGGCAACCATCACATCAGCCATCCCAAATTTTATCAAAAGAAAGCTATCTATCATATTATTGTTTCCGGTAGCACAAGCAGAAACTGTGCAATAATTTGGGCCACGGAAACCATGTTGCATAGAAATATGTCCGGCTGCAATATCTGGAATGAGCATAGGAATAAAGAATGGAGAAATCCTTCCTGGTCCTTGTTCACGATTAGTTACGGCCTGATCGTAAAAAGTTTGAATACCGCCAATTCCGCTCCCAAAAATAACACCTACCCGATTTTTTTCATCTTCAGATAGAGTTTCGGGTTTTAAGTTTGAATCTTCAATAGCTTGTTGTGATGCAACCAATGCATATTGGGCAAAAGGATCTAATCTTCTTGCAGTTTTTTTATCAAGAAATTTTAATATATCAAAATCTTTTAGTTCGCAGGCAAATTTTGTATCAACCCTTGAAGTATCAAATTGCTTAATCATAGCAGCGCCGCTTTTAGATTCCATCATACCACTCCAGAATTCATTTACAGTTAATCCGATTGGGGTTAAAGCTCCCATCCCTGTTACAACTACTCTTCTGTTTTTGTTAGACATTTAGATCCTCTTATAAGATTAAAAATTTAAGTTCTATTGATATTTTTGAAGCGTAAAAATAATGAATTTAAAGCAAAAGCTTAAGCGAAAGTTGATACACTAAATTGATTGAAATGGCAAAGAATAAATCTTAAAATTTATCAGAAGTAAGTCTGAATATTGTCCAATCATCTAATGGTTTAGCGCCAATTTTTTTGTAAAAATCAATTGCAGACTCATTCCAATCCAAAACAGACCATTCTACCCGGCCATAATTTCTTTCTTTAGCGATTGAAATGATTTTATCTAGCAGCATCTTCCCAATTCCTTTGCCACGCATTTCTGGTTTTACGTAAAGATCCTCAAGATAAATTCCAGGTTTGCCAAGAAAAGTTGAAAAGTTTTTATAGAATAAAGCCTGTCCCACTATTTCACCATTAAACTCAGCAAGAAGAATTTCTACAAATCTATCTTCACCAAATAATGTATTACGCAATTCATTTTCTGTGGTATTTATTTGATCAGCAAGTTTTTCAAATTCGGCTAATTCCTTTATAAGTGCAAAGATTGCCGGAACATCGTTTTCATTTGCTGTGCGGATTAAGAATTTATTATCCATAATTTTTAATTTGTTGGAAATGGAAGATTCTCTTTCAATATATCTTTTATCTTTTCAAATGGAATTTCCGCAGTAACTTCACCCATTACCCAAGGACCAATTTCGTAAGGATCAAACTGAAGAACGAGCACACCTGGTTTGATATAAAAATCCTGATCATTCAGAATTTCAATTTCATCCTCAAACAATCCGGCTTCTATCAATGAATTTGCTTCATACTTTTCCAAAATCGCCTGCTCACATTCAAATGCTAAGAGATCAAATGAGTCATCTTTGATAATATCTTTAAGTGTTAATACGCTGCCATCTTTCATTAAAATGTTGTAACCAAGTGCAAAATAATTTCCATGCGCACCGCCTGTAAATTGATAATGACTTAATGCGATACTTATAAATTCTTTAGAGTTATATTCTACCTGAAATCCTGTTTCAAAAGTAAATTGCATCTCAGTACCGAACTCTAAAAAGTATGATGAATCCGTTTGCAGCTCATCAAACCATGCAATTGACTGTTTAAATTCTTCTTCCAGGAACAAATTAACTTTATTCTCTATCTCAGCATTTTCAAAGTTTATTATTTGCGGAAAATCAATATTAATAACTACTGTGCTATCTGAATTGCTACTAGAGTAATTGACAACTTTTGTTTCTACCGTATCAACTCTGTTATAACTAATGTTTTTAATGAGTAAACATTCTGCAAGAATAAAATTAGTGGAAATAATTAAAAGGAATATAAAAAGTACTTTTTTCATTTATATAGAACCTTTCACACGTTTAAGATTCAGTGCGTTTAATTTTTCTTTCATCTAAATACTTTTCTAAATACAAAACACCGGAAGAGAATAGATAACCAAATGCCAATCCAATCACTGCGCCGCCGAAAATATCTGAAGGGTAATGCAATCCTAAATAAACTCTGGAGATTGAAATTAAGGCTGCGCCGATAAACAGAACCCACTTTAAGTTGGGAAATAGTCTATAAAAGAAAATTGCCGCTGCAAAATTATTAAGTGCATGATTTGATGGAAATGAATATGAACCTGTACATCCAAGAGGAGTTAAAACATCAGCTAAAGCATTGCATGGACGAGGTCTTGCAAAATATTCTTTCAATAATCTATAACCGGTCTGATCAGTGGCAACAATTAATAAAAGAACTCCTAAAACGGCAAGTTTACCTTTTCTGCCTCCCTTAACAAAACTAACTCCGAGTAGAATTACATAGGTTATATACCAGTTATTTACATTTGTTATAATGGAAAAAAACTTGTCCAGAAATCCAATGGAAAGAGTATGATTGAAGAAGTAGAAAATTGCCAGATCGATTGAATACAAAAAATCTATCATGTAAAATATTTTCAAAATTGTTATTGTTAAGATAGAAATGATAAACCAATTTATCATAAAAATTATGTAGATTTATTGTGGACTTTATGAGCAAAAGATGAAGGACGAAAAATCTCTTATAGATTTTATTTATAACCCAAAGTTACCTTTAGTGAAAGCGAGGTATGATCGTATCAAAGAAGAATCAGGTAAATATTTAGTTACACCATTAAAGGTGATTGCATTGATGGTTGCCATTTCAGGCATCTTTGCAATGATATTTGAAGTTCGTCATCACGCCGAATTTGCATTTGAAATTTATTTTGTGAGACTGATTGCAACCCTTATCTCGTTTATAATATTGATTTTTCTCAATTCTAAAAATGCAATGCGGTACTCTATTCCGCTTGTGCACATTCTTCTTCTCACAATTATCGCTTCATCCGCTTTGATGATATTGTTAATGCCTAATTCTCTAATTGTTAATTCCCAGATAGTTGGGCTAATGATATTTACATCAGCAATGTTTCTTAATTGGGAAATTAAGAATCAGATTCTTGTTGCAATTTATTATAACATTGTTTTTGCTGTTGCCATTCTATTTAATGATCAGAAAATATATTTTTTACCAAATATGTTCGAATCCCTGATCTTTGTTCTATTCCTTAGTTTACTTTCTGTTGTTGGCAGCGCAATAAATTTCAGAATGCGTTTACAGGTTGCAGAAAATGCCTTGCGTGTTGAACAATCAGAAAAAAAATTCAGAGCAATATTTAATAATTCTTCAGACGGAATTTTTCAATCTACAACAGATGGGGATTTTCTTACAGCAAATGAATCATTGGTAAAGATGTTAGGACACGAAACTTTGGATGATCTTATTATTACAAGGGTAACTGACTATTATAAAAATAAATCTGACAGAGACAGATTATTAGCTGAAGTAAAAAAGCATGGGTTTGTTGAAAATTTTATTACAACACTTGTTGATAAACATAAAGATGATATTAATGTTAAAATGAATGTGCGTTACGTTACTGATGATATATCGGGCAGGAAATTTTTAGAAGGTACTATTCGTGATGTATCGATGGAAGTATTGGCTCAGCATTTACGTGAACAAGTTGAGATTGAACTTAAAACTGAAAAAGAAAAATCTGATGCTCTCGCTAAAGAAGCAATGAAGTTAAGCACCGCAAAAAGCCGGTTCCTTGCTAATATGAGTCACGAAATCCGTACCCCAATGAATGGTATTATTGGATTTTTAGCCCTTATTGAAAACGAATCTTATCAAAACCAGGAAGAACTAAAACAATTTATTCGCAGTGCTAAAGTATCTGCCGAATCTTTGCTGGATACTATAAATGCGGTTCTGGATCTTTCAAAAATTGAAGCGGGAAAAATTGAACTTGAAAATCTAAACTTCAATCTTAAAAAAGTAGTTACTCAGGCTATTTCAATTGTAAGCCCTAAAGCAAAAGAAAAATCTTTAAATGTTACTTACGAATTACCTGAAGATGGGAATCTAAATTTTATCGGTGATCCTACAAGAATAAGGCAGATATATCTTAATCTTTTAAGCAATGCAGTTAAGTTTACCAAAGAAGGCGAAATTAAAATTGTTGTTAAAACTAGTGAGCTTGAGAAAGGTAAATTTAGATTAAGTACTTCTATATTTGATTCAGGAATAGGAATTCCCGCTGATAAAATTAAAGAGTTGTTTAAACCATTCTCACAGATTACTGGGGCTGAGGGAAACAGTTTAGGCGGAACCGGTCTAGGTTTAGTTATTTGTAAAGAGTTTACAAATCTTATGGAAGGTGATATCTCTGTAAACAGCATTGAAGGTGAGGGAAGCAGGTTTGATTTTCAAATAGTTGTTCAAGAACAAGGATCGGATCAAACTGCAGAACAAATTGAAGAAGAGAAAAAAGCTTTGGCTGAGATTGAAGAGCCACAGTTTACCGATGCCGATATTAAACTTCATATTCCTAAAAGAAAAGGTTTTAAACTTCTTCTTGCAGAGGATAATCTTATAAATCAAAAAGTTGCAATTAGAACACTTAACTCTGCTGGTTATGAAGTTGATGCTGTAATGAATGGTGAACAGGCAGTTCGAGCACATACACAGAATCATTATGATTTAATTCTTATGGATGTGCAAATGCCGGATGTTGATGGATTTGCTGCAACTAAAATGATAAGAGCCTTACCGGAACCAAAAAATAAAATTCCAATTATCGCAATTACTGCTCATGCACTTATTGGCGATCGTGAAAAATGTATTGAAGCCGGTATGGATGAATATGTTCCAAAACCAATGGTTGCCCGTGATATTATTAGATTGATAGACCACTTCTTAAAAATTGATTATACTGATAATAAAAAGAATAAGGATGATATTTACGATTTAAGATTATTTGATTTTACCAGGCTAAAACAAATTAGCCTTGGTGATGAGATTTTTGAAAAAGATCTGCTAACAGATTACCTGATTGATGCAGAACATAAACTGCAGTTACTTCGCGATCTTCATTTAACCAGTGAAGTAAAAAAAATTATTGATATGGCTCATACACTAAAAGGATCCAGTTATTCTGTTGGTGCAAAATTGGTTGGTGATGAAGCGCTTGGTATTGAACTTTCCGCAAAGAATAATGATCTTGGAAATGTTGAGGAAAGACTGACCAAACTGGCAAAATCAATTAGAGAAACTAGAGAAGTTCTTAAGAATAAAATTACTTAAATAAATTTAAAACCAATTTTTCAGACATTGTTTTCCTGAGCGAAGTCGAAGGATGAATGCGATTGTAGAATATTATTGCCACACTTCGAAAGGCGCAGTGTGACAATAATATTTTTTACAATGAAACGCTCTAATTAAAATCCTTCAACACTTTTCTGATAATGCCAACAGCCAAATCAATTTCATCTTTTGTTATAACTAGTGGAGGTGCAAATCTTATAATATCACCGTGAGTTGGTTTTGCGAGCATTCCATTTTCTTTTAATGCAACACAAACATCCCACGCAGTTTTTCCGCTCTTTGCTGGCTTGATTACAATTGCATTCAACAATCCTTTACCGCGCACTAAAGTAAGATGTTCAAACTCATTTACCATTTTCTGAACTTCTGATCTGAAGTAAGCACCCATTGCAAAAGCATTTTCTGCAAGTTTTTCTTCAATCAAAACCTCTAATGATGCGATTGCAACTTTACAAGCTAACGGATTTCCACCGAATGTTGAT
>OEIV010000172.1_pt1 | contig 41306 bp, 32 predicted proteins | sample 1539231 | NCBI WGS metagenome assembly OEIV01 (sample SAMN03794762, study PRJEB22550) | activated sludge metagenome | feature: wastewater treatment plant; material: activated sludge; isolation source: Wastewater treatment plant of a petroleum refinery complex | place: Argentina: Buenos Aires ... | reverse complement strand
AAATCTTCTGAAACGGATTGTTTAGCAGATTCTATAGCTTGTATAAGATTATTGTTAAATAACTGTTGTTGAGCAGAAGAGAAGTCGCCTTCCCACATGCGATTGCTTCCCGCACCTACAGCAGTGGCCAGTCCATATCCATAACCTGCAATACTGGCTACACCAAATAAAGTAGAGTTAGCTAGATTGCCTACTCCTTTTGCAGCCTTCTCGTACCATGACTGGTTACTAGCTCGTTCATCTTCACTCAATCTTATATTAGTAGGATCATAATCTACGCCATAAGCATTATAAGAATCGTAATCATCAGGAGTTGCATAGCTATACTCGTTTAACGGATACTTTTCATATTCTTGTTCTAACTGAGTTTCTTTTGGCGCTTCAACTCCATACTTTTGCAGTAATCTATTTAATTCCGACATATTATTATTTATTGTTTAGTATTATAGTAGCAATACCATTAGCAGAATTAGTTGTATATCCAAAATCACTCATAAGAACTCCTGCTATTTCTTTCTGTTTGGTTGCTTGTGGTGTATTAGCTGCAAGTATACTAGGCAGCAATGCATTTTCAAATTGCTGCATCTTAGTTGCAGCCATTGCTGGATTAATATTATTAGCAGTCAAATCAGATGTGTAATCATGATACGTTAATATATTAACCATTTGCTTACCATTTCCTGGATCATATTCTTGTGTAATGCTGGCAGAAGTTGAAGGTATAGCAACATAGCTTGCTTTTTGCAGCTCTGCCATTATATATGCACTAGTGGTTGAGTTTGCATAACTATCTAAATTTGATTTTTGCACTAAAGCATTATTTGCTGGAAATCTATATGTTTTATTTTGTATTTCAGGATTGTTACTTGCAAATGTAACTACGATTTCCCAACTACCTTTTTTAGGGTTATACACATACTGTGCTGTTGAAATACCTTGCGTAGCTAAAAGATTGCCCTCTTCATCTTTTGTAGGTTTTTCATTTAAAGCATCTAGTATTGCAGTCTTCTCTGCGGCACTTATAGTAGTTGCAGTATTTTCACTAAATCCTTGCCCAATTGTATTTCTTATACCCGCAATTTCTGCTTTTCTTATCTGCGTATCGTTTAAACCAGTACTTGCCGTTATACCATTAATAGCAAAAGATTTCATTGTTTGCTCTCCTGGCTTGTTTATTCCTTTTGCTGCTTCAATCGCTTTATCGCCACCTTTTAATTTTAATAATTCAGCATCTATATAGTCTGCATCACTCCATAAAGCTCTCGCTACTGCCATACCAGGACTATTAGCTCTTGCTGATCTGCCTTGTCTAGCAGCGTCATCTATTTGAGCTTCTGTAAGCCCACTGGCTTTCATTATAGATCTTTTGTACCCTTTTATAGTGCTTATATTTTGTTTTAAATCTACGAGTTCTCTGGTTAATTCATCTGCTTTTATCTTAGCTTCATCTGCAAGTCTTTGGTTTGTAGATGATAAGGTAGTGGGGGTATTTACACCATACTTACCAGTAGTAGAATTAAATGTATAAACTATTCCAGCTGATTTCATCTCAGCAGACATAGCAGCATTAGCCTTATTTTTTGCTACCTCACCATACGCTGGTAGTTTTGATGTTAGTTCATACTCTTTCTCTAGTATTCTTCCCATTGTAGGATTGGCGCCTAAGCCTAGTGGGTCACTATGTTCCATTGGACCTGTTCTATCTGGTAAAGGCGTACCTCTTAAAGTTGCACCTTCTTCTTTACCAGCTTCATCTGCTTTTTTCTGCGCTCTTGCTAATTTGGCAGCTTCTTTTTGTGCATCGATTTCCATCTGCTTTAACGCTTTTTGGTGGTTGAACTGAAGTTGCATTTTGTATGCTTCATCCATACCATAGTCTGACATAACAGAATTATACCCACTTACTTGACTTGCCATCCCCATAGCGTAGTTAGCAATATAGGATTCCTTACTTACACCTTGAGCTTTTGCTTCTGCTTCTAGTTGGGCTAATGCGCCTGGACTAAGTCGACTAGAAAAATCAGCTGCAATTGCAATTTCATTTTCTTGCTTTAATCTTTCTACTTCTTCAAAGTTGCCAATACGTTCAGCATCTGCCATTCTTTTTGCCATTACAGGATTTACAGCTTGTATTGTTTGTGTATACCCCATATGATCCCTAGTTGTAACTCTTTGGGATTGAGAATAAAATTTGGTGTTTTTTATTGCTTCAGAACTTTCATTGGTTACGTCAGTGTAAGGAACAATATCATAATGTAGTTTTATGTTAGGATCGTATTTTCCACTCTTTCCGTATTCTTCATCCGCTTTTGCTAAACTATTTTTAAATTCCCAATAGTTAGCTGCAGTTGTTTTACCAGATGCGGTCATTGCGTCTGCTAATTTAAATGAGTTTCTTATTCTTGCAGTTCTACCTGCTATCTTTACTAGTTCTGGATCATTCATATACTTCTTAGCAATTTTCATTACACCAGCTGTATTCTTAGGATCTAATAAGTTCACATTATCAGATACTAATCTTTCTATCTCTGCATCTATTTCTTTTGTTGTTCCTGATACTTTATCTATATCCTGTTGTAGATACGCATCTGTTGCTCCAGCTTTATCAGACACTTTCTGTAACAAGGCTAGTTGATTGCCAATCTTTTCCTGCCCCATTTGCGCAATCTTAAATATCATTTCCATATTCAATGGACTGTTAATAGGCTTATAGTCTGAAAAGCTTGGACCGTATAGCATTTGTGGCATTATATTATATTTTAAATATTATTTTGTTTTTATTTACCTCCTGGTACCACTGGACCTACGAATGAAGAAGGAGCAGTTGTTCCTGATAAGGCTATTTGTCCCGAACCAATTCCTGCAAGCTGCTCTAATAGTTCTTTCATACCATTACCGCCCATTACTTTTATAAGTCCTTCCATTAAATTCTTTTCATTTTTAAGTGCTGACATTTCCCCTAATCTAGTCATACTATCAGTACTAAATTGCTGTAAGGTTTTAGGAAGTATCTGTTGATTATAATTTATTACATTTGCCTTATCTGTAAGATAGGCTTGATCATTTCTAAATCTTTCTGCATCTACTTGCGCTAATGCCATACGTTTAGTATTGTATTGTTGCATGGATGCTGTATTGTTAGCTGCAAAAGCATTATTGATTCCTACTTGTGTATTAGCTGCAATATTACTTGCATTGGCTGCAAAGTTTTTCCAATTAGATGTTCCACGTAAAGAGTCTAATGCAGTATTTTGAGCAGCTTGTAATGCGTACAGTTGCGGCTGCATTGGTAATTCCCATTTCATATTATTAAGATTAGTCGTATCATAGTGGGCTTTATCATACATTTTATTCTTTTTGTTCAATTAATTAGCTAACAAGTTAAAAGCAAACATTGCATTAGTTGGGTCAAATGTTTTTTTCTTTCGTTCACCACTTGGTTGTAGCCCTGGGTGTTCTGGTATACGAGCTCCTGGATCTTGGATTACTCCTTCGCCTTTACTGTTCTGACGAATGTATTGACTTTTTATGCTGCCATCAGGATTATAATAAATAGCATCATCCCCGATAATTCCATTTATTCTGCCAGGTACATGGTAGTTACCATTACGCACGCTTGTTGCAAGCAAAGAAGGTAAAAAAGATGCAGGCTCTTCGTAGTCACTTATCATAATATTATTGGGGTCATACCCCCATGCATAATTATCTAAAGGAGGATCTCCAAACATACCTCCAAGAGCTGCATGAGGAATACCTGCAAATGGACTTTTGTATGTAGGACTATTATTATACGCTGCCAATACCTTGCGTGGATCAGAAGTTTGTTCATTGAGTTTTATCAATGCTTCTGTTGCATCTTTCATTCCACGTGCATTTAACTTAGGTGTTGCAAATTGATATGATTTAGGTTCTTTGTATTGGTATCTTTTATCTACATTAGCTGCTAAGGAAGCTGGGCTAATTTGGTCACTTTTGCCTCTAAACTTATTTATTACACTTAAATCAATATCTGGCATAAGCGCTGCTAATAGTTCATAATCTTTACCACTTTTTAATTTATTAGACAATACATAACTACCTTCTTCTAAGTTATCTGTTGGCATGTTGGTAGGCATTTGGTTATGTGTAGTTTTGGCATTAGTAGGATATACCATAGTCCTACTTGGGTTTACAATATATTCGCCTTTTTCAGTTTGTACTGGATTAGAGGCTGTTCCACCATACGCCATTTGTAATCTATTTAAACTTTCTGCATTTCTTATATCAGCTTGCGTTAAATTGCTGCGTTCAGCATGTTTGAAGAAAGTCATTAAGTCTGCATAATCTTTTGCCTGCAGTTTATTTTTTATTCCTTGTTTATCCCCTTTTGGTTTTTCTGATAATATATGACTTATTACACTGTTACCAATACTATTTACCAATGCTCCTGCATATTCTTTCTTTACTATCTTATCAGCAGTTATCACCACTTCTGGTAGTAATAACGAATTTGGATTGAGGTCTAACGCTTTTAAATTAGGGTTAGATAAACTGTGTTGACCAACACTAGTATATCTTACCATATCTTCTTTTATTCCGCCTCCATCGCCATACTTTTTTACATAGCCTCCATATTTAGCATAACCTAATTCATCTGGATATTGTACTGATTGCATAGAGTTAACTATACCATCTGCTTTTGCTATTCTGTCTTGCTTATCTCCTTCTTTTTTAGAATTTATTCCACCAACTATACCTGCTATTGCTGGCAATAAAAAACTTAGCCCACCAGTCATAGGAGCAAGTTGCGCAGCTAAAGGTAATGTTGCTCCTGCACTGTGTGCAAACCCACTGCCAAATGTTTCTCGTTTTTGTCCTCCAATACCTCTACGTTCAAGTTTATCTGATAAAAGGTTTAATCCTAGTCCGCCTGCTGTTCCAACCGCTCCTGTTATACTTGCTATTTTATCCCATTGTTGTTGGTTTTGTTCAGCAGTATAATCTTTACCTAATGGTTTAAATACGTTTGGCATACCAAACAAACCTTTTGCAAATCCTCCATCATCAAATTTAGGTATATGGGATTGCTGGATAGTTTTATTTTTCTTTGTTTGCATTATCTATTTGATTTAGTTGCATTACTTGCTAATTGTTTTGTAACATATCGTTTAAATCTATCTGCTACATTATTTTTAACTAAACGGTACACTATAAAGTTATCTCTGAAATCACTTATATTGTAATATTCTTTAGTGCCTAATACAATAGGGTTAGGTGCTTGATTTACAACTGCTAAACAATCTTGTGTATTATGTGGTCTTGTATAATCTACCACTGCATCTGTAAACTGATTAAAGAACCATAAGCCCTCTTTATTATTAACATAAGTTACGTTATCATTAATTGCATTCTCCATATAATCATCTTGCTCTTCTGTTTTAGCTACAAGTGCTAATGTACCACTATTCTGCCTTGTATTCCATATCACCGCACTGTCAAACGTGTTCAAAACTAATACTTCGCTGCCATAAAGTGCATTATATTCATACGCATACTGCTGATATAAAATATTAGCCCAGGTCTTAATAGTGTCCCAAGTATCTACTATTTCTAGTTTGTGGGGAAAATATTCATTATAAAACATTTGATATTCATTAGGTTTGTTATGTTTCCATAAAGTACTTTCTAACGGATCAATATTACTCTTAGCACTGAACAAATCTTTGCGTGTTTGAATATACATTTCAGGTATATAACTATGAAAGCTTACAAAGCGTTCTGTAAGATAACTATAACTAAGTGTAAAACTTGTATTACAAAACCAATCAGTATCTAAGGCAGATACTTCTGTACCTGCGCCTGTAAGGTAGTATTTAAAGTTTTGTATATACACAGGAGCTACAGGTTTATAATCTTTAAATGTAACTAACAACCTACTATGCCTATGGTCAAAGCCCATGTGCCAACCAATACCTTCTGGATTAGTATAATTGTTTGCTGCTTGTATTTCATACGGTAGCATTTCTTTTTGCCAGTTTAGCATACCTACATTCAATGGTTTTACTTTCTCGCCATCAAAATTATATAGTATACCTGCTTTATTATCTATAAAGAAATACCCATATTGATTTAGTAGTGTACCTCTATTCTGTTGTAATCCACTTGCGCCTTCATCTGCTGCATAAATATATTTAGGAGTTTGACCAAATATAGAACCAGAACCAATATATAAGTTCTGTGTGTTAGTCAGTAACTGGTCTTCTGTTGTATATACTCGCCATAAGTTATTTTCAGTGTGAGCAAAGAAGTTATTTGCAATTGTAAATATATTGTTTAATTGTCCTGTAAATCTTGGTATGTTTAAATAATTATTGTATCTAAACACTAACCAACCATCTTCTTTTGTTTCAAGATTATCTTCTTCTGATACTGCAATAGTATTCTTTAATTGATTATTACATGCACAAGTTTTATAATTTAGTCCCATCCCTAAAAACAGTCTTGTATCATTTACTTTGCTATAATCTATATTATAATTGTAATAGTTGTCTATTCCTAAACCTACATACTCATCTGCATCATCGTCATATCTGAATTGCTGTAAATAGCTTGCTTGTGGCTCTCCACCATTTGGTATACTACTGTCTAATACCCACACTCCTCTACCTAAACTTGGGTAATATATTTCACCACTACCAAGATTGCCTTCATGTCTTAGATCCACATTTATATCAGATTCAAATACAGAATGTATTAAGTAATTTTCTGGCTGTATGTTTTCGTACAAGTTAAATAATGTAGAGTCAATGTTTATGTCAAAGGTTCCATTAGTTCTTCTATACGCCCAGTAGTTAATAAAGCTATCCCCATACACTTTAAAATTAGCATAGGTTGGTTCGTATTCATCTGTACTAATATTTAGTATTAAGTTATTATAATACCCAGTACTTATGTATTGCTGTCCTAATAGATTACCATATTGAGAACATCTATAATTCTTTAATGCTACATAGTGACTATACGCACATAAAACATCATTAGGATTGTTACCTGTTTGATAATCTACTCTAGAATTATCGTTCATCCCCGGCACTAATGTAAAATTACCGCACGCAATATTAAAGTAGAAATAATCTGTTGGGTATAGCAAATCATCTGTTTTAGGTATATGGAACAACACTGCACTTTCTCCTAACATATTATTTATAGGGACAGTATTAGTAGCTACAATACTATTTGCATTTAAGTAAGTTGAAAAATCAACTTTACGATTTACTAATCTTGGTACCATTACCTTAGTATCAAGATTTATATTTTCACGTAATGCGTACTGCGCAGCTTCAACTTCACCATATACTTTACCTTTACCCTTATGCTGATAATCACTTGCAGCATAAGTCACATTCAAACTTGGGTTATTAAACTTAGAACTATAATAATTACTTATACTTGTATTTGGTGAATGAAATATATAGTTAGATGATTTTTCATATTCATTATTGTATGAAGTTCCACCAGTAAATGGAAATGTGAGATACGAATTTACTCCTTTTTTAGGATAATCTTGAACTGCTCCACCTCCTGCAGCATCAGTACTAGTATAGCACTTATGTGTTAAACCTTTTGCTACTACTGATTTATTAGATTCAGTGCGTTTAACATAAACAATATGATAACGCTTAACTTGTACTTCTGCATCTGGTGGCGGAATTACATTACTAAATTCTAAGCCAATTGGGTAAACATATAAATCATCATACGGCTTATAATCTGCGCCTAAATTCTCTGGGTCTTCTACATGTGATAATTCATTGCTTGAAAAATGCGGTTCTAATCTTCTTGATGGCATTCTATGATAACGAACTGGTGTACCTGTTAAATCACCAAACATTAAACTTCCATCACATCTTTCTACTTCTGGGTATACTTCACAATCTTCCCAATATGCTAATCTACCTTTATGCCATACTCCTGATCCTAGTATTAATGGTTCGCCACATTCGCCTCCTTCTATTATAGTTTCTACTTCTGGCTCCTCTATAATACAAGCCGTATTAAATATTTTCCATACTGGAGCAGGACAGCCTAAGAAGTTATTAGCATCATTCTCTGGAACAATATCGTCTATGCTTGTGTATTGTGTTGGTGGTAATGCACCTTCTACGCCTGGATTTACAAATTCAGATAGTATCGGCAATTCAACACAATCGGCTACACTTTCTTTTGTTGGTCCAGGTATATGAAATGCTGGCGAATATGAGCCATCACAGAACTCCCATACTATGCCTATTGAATAAACTTCATCTGCCATAAAGGATTTATTGTTCATAGCAATAGTAGGGTTCTTATACCCTTTATCTATTTTAATCTTATTAGTAAACCAAGTAGTTTCTATTTGATTTGCTAATAATTGATAATCTATATTTCTTGTTTGCTTTAAGTTGCCTAACATTAATCTATCTTGATGTTGTGCTATTAACCAAGCAGTTAAGAATGTAGCAGTAGGCACTGTAACAGCGTTTAACGCTACAGCAGTTGTCTCTTCAAATCCAGTGTAGGTATAAGTGCTGCTAATTCCAGGTGTTTGTTGAGAAGGTAATTCATATACAGTAACTATGTTATTTACTGTTTTAATAACAACAATCTTAAACTCTTCATTATGTGTAAAATCAATATTGTTTATAGTTAGCTGTATAGACTTAGTAGTATGCGTACCTGCTGGATCACCATCTATATTTTTAAAATCATTTGATAGGTTATCTTTATATACTGATATTGGATTAGTAATGTAGGAGTAGTTACCATTTATATAACTAATAGCAAATTGATATACTCCTGATTCTAAATTGCCTCCATTATCTAATACTCCTTCTACAACTAAGTTTAATCCTTTGGAACAAGTAAATACATTAAGACTTTGTGTATCTACCAATTCATCTATCTTAGATAGATTTAAGTATCTAACAGGGTTAATTCCATCTACCCAATAGATTATTGTCTCATCGCAGTAATCTAATACCTTATGTGTACCACTTATTGGATAGTTTATATTAAAAGTTAAATCTCCAACTTGATTAGACAACAATAATTGTTTAGTACAAGTTTCAGGATCAAACATACTAATACTTGAAATACCAAATGGGTCAATATAAAATAGTACTATTTTATTATTTATATGAATTGCTCCTAATACCTGACCTATTCCATCTAAGCATACTTGATTACTGTTTTCATTTACTAATCCATCTATCTCACCATATCTACTTTCAACTACAGTATTTAATGCAAATCTGTAGTCGTCTTTTGGTGTCACATCAAGCGACACATCCATTTGCATTCCTTTGTACATGTTTTATTATTTTGCTTAGTTAAAGAACTTAGAATAAGCATTAGTGTTTGGTACTATTTGACGTAGCATTCTTCCTAAGTTTTCCATTTCTTCTGTACTAAGCATATTATATTTATTTATTGCTTGTGCAAAAGCTAATGTACGAAGTTGCTTCATATCCATAAAGTATTGACGATTAGCATTGTCCTTTACTGCTGCATATTCCTTCTGTGCTAACTTCTCTTCAATGTATGCCATTACTGCTTCAATGATATGAATATCTTCTGGCAACATTGGGTAGCCTTCTGCATCTATTTTCTTAGTTAAATATGCGATTAAAAGTTGTGTTTCTTTTAGCTCTGTAAGAATACGATTATCCCTAATTGTATAACAAGGAGTTAGGTTAGAATTTACAGACTGCATATTTACAGAGCTATTTAATAACTCTACATTTACGCAATCCTTAATATGATATTGAAGATTATGAAAGCTATTATTGCACAACCTTAATGGCTGCCATGTTTTAGTAATAGGATTAGTATAGTCAGCTGATGTTGCAACTACTCTACTGTACCCTATCCATGGAGCAATACTACTTACATTTGATCCTGTAACTGACAATAATGGAGTGTTAGTTTGACATACTGTTGGTTCGCAGCCGCCGTTGGGGCATACTGTTTCATATGTTGCAACTACTTCACAATCGTCACACAGCCCCACTACAGCCTCTTTAACAACAGGTAATAGATTACTACAGTTAGATGCATCGTGTTGATTGTAGGCTATCTGTACAACTGCTATAAGCCCTTTTGGAAGCTCTGTGGAATAGTTAACCACATCAAGTAGCATTACCTGATAATCTAATGTTTTATTTATATTTAATTTATCTAATGCATCTGATGCCCATTGCATTATTACATCTTCACCTACAGTTGCTATATCTTTTTTAAGCATTGCATAATCATTAAGTATAGTCTTTAAAGATATATAATTTAATATGTTTGGCATGTTTTTCTTTTTTTGTTTTTCTATTTCTATCTATTTTATCTCTGCTTAATTCTTTCACCCCTACCTAATAAAGTAACTGGAACATCTACGAATGTAGTTTTTAATATTGCTCCTAATGTACGTTTATTAGTTCTTGTTGGTATAAATGTGTAAATTGCATTATTGATAAAAATAGCTTCTGTACCTCTATGATACCAAAACCATTTATACACATACCCATCAGTGTGAAAGTTCTTATGAATTATTCGTTTATCTAAATCTGCTGATTTACCCCAATCAGGGGCTTTGGCTTTTGTTTTACGTAGTCCAATATATCCTAATCGCATTGGTAATTTATAAGTGTAGCCTTTCATTATTTCTTCACTTAAACCTTTAAAAAACTCATCACATACATTCTCAAACAATGTTTGTAATTCTTTATCTCCTTTTGCAAATTTCTTTGCAGAGTTTCGTGTTGTATAAGGTACTTTAGTACATCGCTCCATTATTGTTCCTCTGTTTGTTGTTGTGGTCTACTTCTAGTTGTTGATTGTTGTAACATACCGTCATTTAACATATCATTTACTCCATACTGCCAATGTGCAGCTATTTCTTGTATTGTTAATGCAACTATTGAATCCAATAATCCATTCGGTACAGGGAAAGATATATCTGTGTAAATACCGCAACAGGCATCTGACACTCCATCGCTGTTAAACCCAGCATTAGATATTTCAGACGGATCTTGGAAAATGGCTTCAACTCTTATGTATTTTTTTAAATGTTCGTTAATTAAATAAATATACTCATTGGTAAAGTAATAAGATATAGCTGTACGTACAGGAGCTAATCTTGATAGTGATTTATAACTGTTAAATCTATCTGGTGTAATTACAGTACCATCTAAGAATGTAACACTGTACAACTCATCTTTAATTGGCTTAGGGATTTTATTCTTAGTTCTTAACACCTTGCAACCTCTTGCGCTCGCAGGTAGGCATTCACATTCTATTTGATCAACTTCTATTAATTCCATACATGGAATTGTTTGAATTGCAAATTTATCTTCCCAGCCTTTCTTTTCTTGTTCTTGTTTTAATACTCTTTCTCGTTTTGATAGTGCAACAGACATAATATACCTACTTGATAGTCTATCATCACTATTCCAAATGCCTCTACTAAAACCTGTTTTTACTCTTGATATAACATCTTTATATGTGCTCATGCTTATTTTTCTGTTTATTTTATTTTATGGTCTTCATTTAACTTTATAGTTTTTAAATTTTGCACAATATACACCTAAATAATTAGGATATAAACCGACAATACTTAATTTATTATAAAAGATAAAGGCAGGTAGAAAACTACCTGCCTTACACTTTAATTACATGGATTATCACCTGACGGCATATTCTTTAATTCTTTTATGGTTTCATCTTTCATTCTTGAAGATTCTGATGAACCAAAGTAATAGTTAATTACTACACCACACAGTGTCGATAATGATGTTAATGCTGTTAATGATATTTGGTCAGTTTCTATTCCATTGCAGGATCTGTATATAATATAACTTATATCAATCAGGAACCCTCCTACTATCATTAAAGCAATTGTGTTCTGTAAATACACTTTTATATTCTTTGCATCAAAGAATTTGTGCATTAATGGAGCATCTTTGATTAATGTTGTTGTTGACGTTTCCATTCTAACAGTGTTGCTATTGATTTTTCTGTTTCTGATACTCTTGAGTTTAATGCCGAAGTATTGTTACTAAGTGTGGATATTTCATTAGCGATGTACCTTAAATCAGAATCTAATTGTGCCAATTTTACCGCTGTATTTTGTACAACAGTTTTTAGCACTTCTTGTTCAGTTAGTATCTTTTTAGCAAAATAAACTAATATACCCTGTAAAGATACAAACAAGAATGTTACACCTGCAGTAATAACATCATCAGCTGAGATTACTGCGCCAGCATTAAGAATATCTACAATCATATGTACTAGTACCATTTATAATAAAGAATTTATTTGTGCTTGCATAGCGCACATTTGATTTACGAGTATCTGCAGCATGTTATTTATTGGTGCAGTAAGTGTTTGGTTGTTGGTACAGTTTAACGTAGTTGAATAAGTTCCAGGTATAGCATTTATAGAGTTTAAAGTAAAAGCTTTGAAGTACTCTATTATCCCATTTCCTACAACACCAAGCACTTGCACATTACACACTATTCCTGTATTGTCTACATTAGTATCAGGAATAATCACAGGAACAACTGTACCTGCAACTGCTGCTTCGTAATAGAGTACAGTTGCACCTTTAAACACTTTTATTTGTACATATAAATCAGGTGAAGGAAATGTAAATGTTATTATCCAATTGCTTCCAACATGTTGTAATTGATATGGTAATACTATGTTTGTGCACTCACCTTGCAAACATGCTAAATCAACTGATGCAGTTAGAGTATCTAAACCTTGACAGATAGGAGCTATAATTCCATCTATCTGTTCAACTATATTTTGCAGTGTTACGTTCTCAACTACTTGTAAGCAACTTAGCCCATCTATCGGAGCAACAACAACACAATCACTTGAAACTGTATCTATACATACAGGATTACAATTTTGACAGTTCATGTCAGATTAAATTTAATAAGGTTTAAATGTATGTTATTGTCGCTCCTAATGTTACATCGGCATAAACAAGGTCGCCGTCGGGGTTGCTGCTGTCTATTGTAGCCAATGCCGTTGGTACGGTAACAGATGTTAGCGATGTGCAGCCTAAAAATACTGTATCGTCGCCCGTTGTGCCACCCAAATCGGTAACAGATGCAAGCGTGACAGTTTCCAAGCGGATGCAGCCGTCAAACATGCCCGCCCCTGCTGTCTCTAATGCGGGCAATGATATAGAAACTAAATCGGTGCAACCTATAAATGCGGTGTCGCCTGCCGAAATTAGCGAAGGAGCGGTAACGGTAATTAACGCCGTGCAGCCATTAAATGCACTATCTAATGCCGTCTCAAGTGCTACCGCTGTAAATGTAGTTAATGCCGTGCAATTCGAGAAAGCGGATTCTCCTGCTGTTATTAGGCTCGGCAACGTTAATGTCACCACTTCGGGGTAACCGCCCATAAAGAAAGACCCAATTGTGGTTACGCTATTAAGTGTAACGTTTAGCAATTCAGCATTACTAAAACATGCCTCAGATTGAGCCGATATAACACCGTTTAAGGTAATGGTAGTTAATGCAGAGCAAAAGCTCAACGCCCCCGCATGTTTGCCACCTAAGATAGCAACTACACAATCTGCATCGTCTTCAATTTTCAATAGTGTAGCGGAATTTCTAAACAAACCTGCTTTTAGCGATATATTAGCACCTCCGTAAAGCGTGACCTCGTCGCCCGTTTCGCTTAGGCTTGTAAAGGCAGTGCCATTTGCAGGCAAGTCAAAAAACGCGTTCCATGCTGCTAAATCGTTTGCGGGTTTATTGCCTGGTGTGTATGTTAAACGCAAACCTAAAAGCGGGTTAGTTATCAATAAGCACACAACAGAAAGTACCGAAGGCAACCCGTCCGTCGTACAAATTTGGGCTATTACAGCAAAGCTATCTGTTATATAATCTGGCACTCCCGCAGAAATTGTAACCTCTCCCGTAATTGTGTCGAGCGAACACAGCCCCGTCCTATCGGATACAAGTTGATAGCTAACAACACCACCACAAGCTGGCAATCCCACAATATCGGAAACTTGATAGATTGTGGGGGCTCCTACTTCAGGCACTTCTAAACTATCGTGCAATATAGATAGGACATAAGGCGCTCCACAAATAGGGTCGCCCGTTTCGGATAGGCTACGTGAATAAGTGCATAATATAATCCCGTTATCGTTAAGGTACGTATTATAGTTTATTGGTTGCATATCTCCGTTTGAGTTAGGTAGCACTCCTTGTCCATCAGGGAATGTAAGTACAATATATCCGTCTGGTGTCGTGCCGTCCATACCTAATACCCAAGTACCTTGCCCGTCTCCTCCGTCAGTAATACTTGAAATATTAATATTGCAATCTTCAGATTGCCCTACTATTTCACATGGTGCACATCTAAGACTGTTTAGTGCGGCACATAAATCTTGTATAGTTTCAAATATTTGCGGGTCTTGGTAATCACCATTAGTGCCAAACCTATAAACACAATTAAGTGGCAAAGTTGTAATTGTATGTGGTTTACCATCATCGCCAATAGTTTGTATTTTAGTGTAGTATGAATTACCTATACATTCAGTGTCCATACAAGGTAAGAACATATTAGATGATGGTACCCATCTCGTTTTGATTAAAATACCGTTTGTGAATTTTTCTATCTTTATAAAGTTTGCTACAACAGTTAATTGTATCAAACATGGTACATTTGCTGGCATATTGTTTATTTTTAATTTATTACAACGTTATTGGTATTTCTACTTGACCGCATTCTATTTCCATTGTACAAGTTAAATCTTCTCCAACAGCATCTGCAGTTAAATAGGTTGTGTATGATTGATTTGTTGGAGCCAGACTAAAACTTGCACTCCAAAGATAGCTACTTATTGTGAATGGCCCATCAGATATATATGCCACAGAATACCCTGGGGCAACAGTAGGGGTATTGTCATCAATTTGGTAGGCGACAAGCGGGGACATTGCGTGGGTAAAGTGTGTGCTAAAATCAGTTGCACTTGAACAGCCGTAGTAGGATATTGTTACCCAATGAGGTTCTGTATCTAAAACACTAACATAAAACCCACCAGGTATGCCTGGAATAGAATTTAAAAATGCAATAATTGCAGGCTGTGTAACATTAAGGTAGTCTGTCTCAGCCGCTACTGGTATTGTAGCTCCTAAATAATCTACGCCATTAAGTGTAATACCTGTAAAGTAGTGTGCCCCATTAGGGGTGCTATCAGCACAGGTAAATAAAGCAAGATCACAAGTTTGTATTTCATAATCAATTACGCATAAAGGATATTCAATAGTACATCCTCTACCATCTTCTACATGAATTGTAAACAAGCCTACTGTGCCATTAGCAGGATTAAAGTAATAATTATAGTTTGGCTGTAAGTTTGAATACACATTACTAACTGCACTATACGGTGCAAGAGTGTATGGAGGAGGAGTGCCACAAGGGTCTTCTACTTCCAATGCTACTACAGTATTAGGTACACTTGAGTCATCAGAAGGATCAATAATAGTTACTGAATAAATTGAATTAGAAGGTCCACTTAAACCAGTTCCTGTACCTACGCATCCTGGTACGTCATCAAATTCAATTTGTGAAACTTGAGAATCAGTAATTATATTTTCAAGTGTTCTTAGTGCTAATGGTATAACACAGAATCCACATTCAGGCGCATCAACTGCACAACTAGTGATACCTTCATGCACTCTAATCTCAGGCACAATATTTGTATCTGAATCTATAGAAATAGATGTATTGTAATCTTCTATGAATCCAATTGTAAGTTCTATTTCATCGCCACAATCATATTCAAAATGCAGTAGTGTGTATAAGTTATAAGGATTTTCTAAGCCATTACAACCAATATTCGCAACTGCCAGAGTTTTAAAATCTAAAGGTTCAAATGTAAACTGCCCAGTAATACCATTAGCTGTAAGTTGACTATTTATATACGCAATTGTGTATCCAAGGTCTACACTTGCAATATTAACTAATGTGCCAGCAGCGTAATTAAAATCAATTAAAACTGGCGTACCACCATTTACAGTAATGTTAACTTTACCAGGGTCTACTCCTATATTGGGAACAGCAGTTTCAGAACCTAAAATTGGGATTACTGTACAACATCTTGTAGTATGTGGTGTACAGTCTAAAGCATTATTCATTGTATTTCGCATATTAGGTAAAGGACGTAATTGTATTTGGGGCGCAGCATCTCCACAGTCATTGCATACTACTCCATATCCAAAATAAGATTCATTTGTAGGTATTGGGTTTGGCGTTGGTAAAAATTGTACAAGGTTACAATATACATGAATAAGCAGGTCACTTCCTGATACTTCAGTTGTAGCGTACACATTAGTGTTTGCAGGATAAGTATTACCTGATAGATTACTAAACTGATAATCTGTGCAGTCTTGTACTCTATAAGTAATTTCATAATCGTATAAACTCATTGGAAGGTAATTAGCAGTATTGCACTCTACTATGTAATCTACCACATGATGGCAACAATCAGGTTTATTATAATTTACACATGTTTCAGAGCTAGTGCAAAAACCATACTCCCATCTTACGCAAAGTTCATGTTCTCCATATGGCAGCATATCATATAGAAGTGTATTATACTGCATAGCAGGAGCATTATATTGCCAAGGTCCGCCATCTATTTTGTACGCCATCTGTACACTTTGAGGCCAAGTACTAGAAAATGTTATCGTACCTTCCGTTACCTGAGTATTGTTAACACCTCCGCACACTTGGTCAGTAATCATCATTGAAGGTGCCACTAAGGATGTGCATGGACAATCACTGTTACAATTAGCATTAAATGTCCAAACGGTATCGCAATCTGAATTGCCTACTGTTTGATTACTGTACACAACTATGTACAATGTTTGATTTATAATTGTTAATGTATTTATAAAATCATTTGTTAAAACTAATCTTGCTGCCCCATATTTATGGGTGCCAGTACCACCAAATGAACCAGGCGGATTAGAAGTATTACTTCCTACGCCTGGACCACATGGAGTATTTGGAGCATTTATAACCACAGGCAAAGCACTATATATTTTTTCTCTGTAACCTTGGTAATAAACTACAGGATTATTTGTTTGAGGATCTTCAAAATAATTACAAGGATTATCACATCGTCCAATATAATCAGTTGTTGCCACTTCTACTCCTGTTTTTGTTAGATCATTCCAAGTAGTAAATACTGATAATTTATCAGCTTGCACATAAGTGTAGAAGTCAACAGTTATTTCTGTTGTAGCTACATCATCTAAGTACAAACTATAAGCTCTAGGTGGTTGTAGTTGTTGATTAAATTGTCCATCTCCGCTATCAGCCTGTAAGCAGCACCCTCCATTAGTAGCTCCAACTTCGCAAGTAATCCATACACCACCAATACTGGTTATACAATCACTTAATGATATGGTTACATTAACACTGTAGTTACCATTTGGAGGAGGATTATCAGTACAGTCTATTTCTACTGGAAAAGCTGGACCACACGGTATGTTAGTTCCACAAATTGGATCTGCCGGTGTTGGGACATGATGCAATGCCCAATTTGATATTACTCCAGCATTATACAATGTTTGATTTATATCAATGTAGTTTAGCACTGTTACACCATCACACCAATCACCTGCATTAGTAGTATCAATTGTAAGCAATTTAGTATCACAATCATAAGAGGCTATAAATTGAGCGCTTGCACAAGGACTTGTTGTTGAGCACGGACAAGTTGTACAGTTTTTGCAGTCATCTTCTGTTTCAAATATTGGGGTTAAACTTGCTATTTGTTGGCACCCATCTTCTGCTGTTGTGCATGACCAAGTTGGTTGCGTGCCTTGGCTATCCTTTGTAATTTCATAATAAGTGAAGTCTTCACAAACTTCACCATCTACTTCATTTGTTGTTGTTAATTTTATAAGTATATTTGTACAATCGTCTGGGTAGGATATTGTAGACGTTACCTCAAGGGTAACGTCTACTACTCCACTGATATTTGAGAAAAACACACATGAACAATTTATGCAAGATGTTTGACATGTGCAATTCTCTGCCGACCACGTATAATTTGCACCAATAGCGCTTGGACTCAACGTGGCTGTTAGTTGTTTATTTAATTGCATGGTGTTTCTGGTAAAGTTGAAAGTTCTGTAAATGTTGTGTGTGTTACAGGCGAGCTTGTTGCTTGCCCAATTTGGTACACTCTTTCATTTTTTGTTAGTTGTATATAAGGTGAATTGCTATTTACTATAATGGTTCCGTCCCATTCTTCTACTCCTGCTATTTCTGCTATTCTCCATATTGGGCAAATAACACTGTAGTTAGCATTTTGTAGTTGATTTCCTCCCCATAATATACCAATAAGTTTTAATTGATTATCAAATTCTACAAGTATTGGTGACCCACTATCTCCGCCCATCGATAAGATGTTTGAACAAGTAAGACTGTTACTTGTAGGTGTAATAACTATTTGGTCTTGCAAATGCACTTCGCCACCTGATTCAATAGACTGGTACTGATGAGAATTTGCTACTTCTATATGCCCAATAAGTATTTTAGTACCTGTTGTAGCTCCTGATTTATATACTGGCTTACCAATTAAATCAGCATAGTTAGAGAAATCATCATGTATACCTGTACCTTTTCTAACCCAAGGGAAATACCCTTGTCCTATTTCATGTATATCGGTGGCAGCAAAATCCGGTTGAATTGCGATTAAGCCAGCGTCTACATAATTATATATATAATTTCCTAAATCAGCATCTACTTGTGGAGTAACTACTTGTGCTACTACACGGTAATCAGTGCCAAAGTGAGTGCCCCATACAGCACCAGTTGATAGATAACAGTTAGGATAAGTATCATACACAAAGTTTGCACCAAGACGATACACCATACTATTATTAGTATCAATCAATTCTTCAACTGCTCCATAAGTAGGAATCTGCCCAGGTGTACTTATTACGTGGTTATTAGTAATACCTACTAATTTACCAGTAGAAGTTTCTTTTGCAATTATACCCATAGTGCCTCTACTAAATGTCACATTACCTATACCTGTAAATACTCCAACTCCACCGTATACCGTACTATTAGAATTATACGCTAAGTTATGACTTATTGAAGGTAAGCCTGAATAGGAAATGCTAGCTAAGTCAGGTGCGCATCCACAATAAGGTCCTCCATTGGTATCATAAGTATTATCATAGCATGTACTATTTAAACCGCAAGGTGTAAATGAAGAACTTGGAGTTAATCCACCATTATTATAAGTAAGTCTATTAGACACTGCACTTAAGTGATTATAGAAAGGTACAGATTCACGCAATTCTACAACATCAGTTGGAATACCGTTAATTTCCTTTGGTATTCTATTTGCCTTTTTAATCTTACTTAGTGGCAATTTATTTTTTACCTGGTAGATATACGCTACAGTATCAGTTGTTTTACCTTTTACGGTTTTTAATCCTACTGCTACATTTGTAGCTCCAAAGAAAGGTATGCTTTCATATCCTGCGAATGTATTTGTCACAGGTATAGGTGCTCTACTTTGTGTAAGATTTATAACCGGATTATATTCACCAACACAAACAGGAGTGTATTCATATCTGCTAAATAATGGTGGATTAGCAGGTTCTTCTCCTACAATATTACCTGTTACTGGTTCACATAATTCTTGTATTTCATCTGTGCACGATATTGCAAATTTAACTCCGTGCTGATTATAAGTATCATAGGGAGGACATGTAGTATTTAATATTCCATGCTCAACTTCTACTTGAAGTAGCGTACCAAAAGAAGGTAAGTATTTAAAATAAATACGTCCTAGTCCAGTTGCATTTACTTCTTCATATGTGAGTGGTGTACAAGTGCCACATGGTGTATAATCTGGTATAGGATTTGTAATTACTGTACAGCTACTATTATAGTAATCGTTCCATGTACTATTATTAGGAATAAAATCATAAGTGTAGCCCATGTTAAGACCTCCACTTACATAAGTATTATAATTCAATGCTCCATAAAAAAGTGCAGTTATTGCAAATTCAAATGGCGTATTCCCATCAGCTACTGTTGTATCATCATAAGCACCTGATTGCGTCAGTCCATCTACGTTAGTCCAAAATCCACTTAATGCTTTTTTCTTACCTCCATCTATACTACAACCACATCCTAAATAAGGAGTTTCAGCAATAAGTGTTTTTACGTTAAATGAATTTACTTGATATATTTTATACTTTTCAGGTTTACCTCCAAATGCAGCGTCTAAATAATAAACATTATTTGCTTGGTAATTAGTTAAATCATATGTAAATATTGATGTGTGCGAAGGCGTATTAGTAACTGTTACCACATCATCACACAACTTAGCTATTGCTCCAATACAATTTTCTTGGCATAGTTGTAATGATGCGTATTGACCAGAATCCCCAGAAGCCATTTCACAATTACCATTTACACAATCATATGTTGGGTCTTCATTAGGACAAAGTACTATAAAATCTTCTACAGTAGTAGTACATGTCCCAGTAGAATCTGTTACAGTATAAGTAACTTGTACATATTGATTTACTTGTAAAGATACTGCTCCAATTATTCCTAAAATGTTATATGTTGGTCCAGTTATCGATGTTTCAGTATGCTCATTAACTATTGTTATTAAATTTGAACCATTAAATAATTGTACTTCTGATGTAATAGTGTATGGTCCAGTTCCGCCTGTAATATGAATAGTTATATCAGTAATGGTATGTGTACCACTAGAAAAACCTGGTAAGCAGGTATTAGTAATATAGGTGTGTAGATCACAATCACAATTTACATGGTCTGCAAATACAATATTAGATGAAATACTTGTGCAATCTTCATTGTCTGCACATCTTGCTTTTAGCCATAGTCCATCTTCCCAAGTTGGTAGTGTTGGTGTCCAAGCTGACCATATAACATTAGCTTCTATTTCAGTGCTGTTAGTTGAATAGCTATACTGTATAGTACCTGTACTGCATGGAGTAACTATGTTAAAATGTCCTACCACTTCGTCACAATCATTTGATATTGATTCTATTACTGGTGGAGGGCAAGACGCTGGTTCACAGGTTGTACATAATGCTTTTATTGACCAATCAGTTACTGATACTCCATTATGATTGCACAGTTGTGTTACTCCTGCTCCTGTACCTTGATCGGAACTTGTATCTGGTTCTTCATCTGGATTATTGTGTACTTTAATTTTAAGTTCATTTGTTGTTCCATTGTAAGGTATATTTTCTATATGTAATCTACCTTGACCTGCATAGTTAGTGTTTGTTGTAAATGTGTATGGTGGAATTAACGTTCCTGGGGCAGATGTAATATTATATAAATACGGTACTACTCCAGGGTTATTATTATTGTCAGAACTAGTACTTGGCGATAGATTATGATTTTCATAAAAGCCACAATCATAACATAGTGTTGCGCCTAGAGCTGTAATATTTGTGCTTGTTATTTGGTTACAACTTACTATAAAATTACCATTAGGTAACTTATTACAAATTGCTCCTACATATGGTGTAGCTGCTACTAACACATTGTTATAGAATACTTCTACTCTATCCATTTGCAATTCAAAGCTGTAGTCTAATATTATACTTATTAGTCCATCACATACCATTGTATTACTTATAGGTAGTGTAAATTCATTTATACCTGCTGGTTGATGATTAATTCCTTGCATTAGAGTACTTCTGTAAATCACATCACATTGCATATCAAATTGTGCTGGCGGTTCAGGTGCTTCTATTGCAGTACAAGTGCATGTATATCCACATTCTGTATTGGCACCGAAGCATAGTTCTACGTTAGTAGCCCCGGGCAGCACTTCAAATTCTATATTGGCTCCGTTTATGTTTAAGCTATTAGCTACTAATTTAGTTGTGTCTACCCACCATCCACACATACTAGTACTACAAGTAAACGTAGCACAATTTGAGCATGAAGGTTTAGTGAGCGCCATTTGTGGCAATGTACCACAAAAATTTGGTAGGGTATTATTTAGTAAATATTGGTCGTATTCAGTTTCTGTTGGGGGTGCACATGTAAACATCAAGGGAGCATCAATGTTATTAGGACAATGCCTAAATATAGAAGCGTAGTATTTGTTTTCGCCCACTTCAGTAATTGTTGTTTCTATTGAACTGCCGTTTACTGGAGGGCATATTTCACATCCACAACCGCCAGTGCATAGTGGTAACAATATACATTTAACAATGTCATTACACACTACACCATTGGATGTTACAGACATGCTTACACATAATGACTGATTATTCTCATTAGGTGTAACTATTACAAGTCCACTGTTGTTTTGGTATATAATATTACCTGTCCATTCAATATTACTAGCAATGCAAGGCGAAACTAACTTGTATATTTGGTTACAATTACTGGTGTATACTTGTTTTATACTAATTAACTCATTATTAACTGCTGATCCAGTAGCTCCATCTTCAAATATAAATTCATAAACCACTTCTCTACCATTCCATGAACACTTAAGTAAAAACCCATTGCCATTTGTTTTTAATATATTTAAAGAATTTGACAAGTTAGCAGAAATAGGCTGCCAATCTCCTATATAATTTGTATAGTTTATAGCATATACTGCCCCTGGCAAAGATTCTAATATATTAGGTAAAGTATTTAGATAATCGTAACTACAATTTGTAGCAGTAAACAATGGCGCCGCAATTTGAGAAAACTTTATGTTGTAGTAATTAGCATTAACTACTACAGCTGCCTTTTTTGGAAGTATGTCTACACATACGCGCATTAAATCAACCCCATTTGTACATTGAGGACAAGGATCTGGAATACAACAATCACCAGAATTTGGATTGTTCACGGTACCGCTAGTAGAACAATCAATTGCTACACAAACTCCCTGTGCATTACACTGTTCACACTCGCCACATAGTGACGGATTGGTTATACAATTACCAACTATTGGTTGGCAAGTTTCAGTTATCGGATTCCATGTAGTACCTGAAGGACAGGCACAAGTACATGTAGTTGTATTAAGTACTCTACCTCCAGTACAAACTACGGGCGGAACAAGTTCTCCTTCAAGACATGACCAACATGGCGGTAATACCATTAAATCTGTACAAGTACTTGTACAGCAACCACTTGGAAGAGGATCTACCAATTCTCCATTAATATAGCAATTGCACTCCCCAGCTTGGCATATCGGTTGGTGCAAACAATTTTCTAATTGACATCCTGAATTGTCACAACAGTCTGCACAAGTAGATGTGCTTGTTTGTGTTACTATAGTGAGGAAAGGGGATGCAAATCTATCATTCGTATTTACTATTACTGCACTGGTCATATAATATCCTACACCTATGTATGTTATAACTATTACTTCTAAATCTACATCATAGGTAATGGTTAGTGTTCCAGGAAGCTCAGAGTCTTCTAATGCAGCATTTAGTGCAGTTTGATAAGCTGCAACATTGCTCTCTATTAATCCTAATTTTTCATTTGTTGCTAATACCACTGTACTATTACCATCTGATATTCTAACTTTCTTAAGAAAAAAATCTTCATCTACTGTTATATATGTAATGTCTGTATAGGTAGTGCAACATAGTTCACAATCTTCACATGTTGGTACACAATTTCCTGTTGCAGGATCATATGTTGTGCATGGGTACATACTACAATCAGCTACGCAATTATCATTAAAACTTGGTGCATTCCAAGTCCAGTGTGTTGTTTTACAACAATTGTCTCCACAATTACCACAACAAGCTTTTAAGTTTATTGAGCAATTAGTATTATCAAATACTATCACTTTTATTTCACAATCGTAGACACTGTAATCTGGATGCAATTGTATACATCCGTCCTCAAATCCACTCCATTCGTAAGATGTTGGTAGTCCGTTAGTGCATTGTGATCCACAAGCATTTAGTAATATTGTATGTGCGCCTTCATTAGATTCTTGCATTATCAATGTAACAGTGCAAGTTTTATTTCCACAAGTATACGTAAATGATGTGTTTTCTGTTAATCCAAATACTGTAACATGCGTAGTGGTGCTTGTGTAATTTTCTGATGGTATTCCCGTCACTGTAGGCGGTACATTACAAGCAGGCGTAACTGGAATAGTTAAACTACCGCCAGAACACATACTGTATGTTTGATTACACACTCCACTACTACTAACAACATAAGGTACGCATCCGCATCCCATAATTATATTGTTTTATGTATTATTTAATTTGTTTCTATATTGATATAAAGAGGGAACTGGCAAGTATCGTCAGTATTTAGTGCTAAATTAACCATACAGTTAGATAATTGTTCAATAGTAGTTATTACAGTACAACCTGGTGTTGGTGTAAGTACTATATTTGCAAGTATCGTTTCACAAGCTGCTGTAACATTTAGTTGTGTTAGAACATCACATGCTAATTCACCTTCTATATTTATATCTATATTACAATCTACTTGCGTAGCTATAATTGATGCTGCAACTATATTGCACAATTGTTGTACTGTAATGTTTATATCCAACCCTTCAGTAATATTTACTAACGGGTCAATAGTACAACCTTGTGATAGTGAATATGCTAAACATTCTAAATAACCTGGGCTGTTATGCCAAGCATCGTAGTTCTCTGGCTGTACTGTATAATATAAACACCTCTCTTTTTTAGGTTTGCAGAGTTCAATTAGTGTGCTAATTTTACTGCCAATTTTGTTCTTTTTAGCTTCTGATAGACAATTACCTTCAACTGCATACAATAATAGCTGTAGTTTTTTATACAAATTAACATTCGTATTAGAACTACAGCTACCATAAATTAAGCTATTATATAAATTATCCCCCAATTTTGCTATGTAACATTTGGTTTCTAATACTAACTTATCTACACTTTTCTTATTTTGCCTTACTACATGTGCAGTCATTTAATTCTTTTTTAGCTAGGTCAAGAAATTTGGTTACTTCCGAAATATCGCACCATTCAAACTTAGCATGTGCTATATCTATGTATTTCTTTGCAGTTTCTATCTGATTCCACTTTTCATCTGTATCACATAATAGTATTGATGCTGTTTTTTCTTTTAGTGCACATTCCAGTAAGCATGTATTTAAAAATTGACTATGTATAACGTCACCGTTACAGTCTGTAAATTCTATACAATACACCCCACTTGGAAAGTTACCTTCATGATAATTAGATACAGCAGTATCAATTACCCAGGTTAGAGTTCCACCTGGGTAAGTAATCACTATCGTATAAGTTGCAGGAGTTTCTACCCAAGAACTTAAGTCTTTGTATATAATTGTATTACAATCTGGAAACTCTACAATGTAATTGTATTGTGTTATGCAATTACATGCCATTTTGTTTTAATTTAAAATTCTTGTTATACAAGACGTATTTTTATTACGCCAGCTGTGTGGTAAAATCCTCCAACAGGTACTCCTGCGCCACCTGCAGCTGTATCATCAGCAAGACTGCCCAATGCCATTATTACACTGCTAACTGGACCATAGCTCCAAGATACGGTATCAGTTGATGTATTTGAAACATAAGGCACTTCATTTAATAAAGCAGAGGCTACGCCACTAATTTTTGCTTGTATTTGTTGTCCAGTAATACTAAGATCTATAGAATTAGTATCTACAATAGTAACTGGGGCATGTGCTGCAAAACCATCATATGTTGGAGTATCACCAGAACAACAACCTTCAATACCACAGCATTTTAATATATCCCATACAATTTCATCTAAGCTTCTCCAAGCACCTGTATTGTGCTGTGCTGGCAAATTAGTTTTAATATCGCCAGCTTCTATCCAATATTGAGTTTTCTTAGCCATTATTGTTTATTTCTTTTTCTTTTATTTTTATTTTATTTCTTCATTTACGCTTCTTTATTTTAGTTTGAAGTAAAAGGGGAGATAAACTCCCCTGATACCTACAACACAAATTACAGAGGCGATTTATTAAAAGGATTACTATTATGGTTTTACGCCTTCTCCTGTTGACAATTGATCTTGGTCAACTGGTTCACTATTTGTTCCGCAAGTTACAAATGCTGCGATATTACTTACAGCTAACCATGGGTTAATTACAGCTTCAAAACTTGCTTTAGTTGTATCGTCTTTTTGAGGGATAGCAACTAATGTTAAGAATTGAGCATTCCAAGTAGTGTTAATAGCAGCAATAGTAGCTGAATTAGTAGAGTTAAAGTGTTGGAACTCATATTGACAATATGGTATACAGTCAGCTGTTACACTGTTTTGTACTCTAAAGCCTTGTGCGCCCCAACGACCATAAGTAGAATTATACATATCGTATCCACGACCCATTCCACCAGTTTGTTGTTTGTATTCTCTCCAACGTAAATCAACACCTTGACCTTCAGCTAATTTTATATCTTGAACTTTGTTTGTAGCCCAGTGTCCAGGTTTGAAACCTGATGTAGGGAACACGTTCAATTTAGACCAAGAAGAAGCATGATATTGAAGAGGAGGGAAACAACCGCAATCTCTTTTATCTAATTTTGCAGTAAAACGAATACCGCAAGTATAAGTTTTAGTTGTGAAACTAGCGTCAGCACAATCGGTACAGCCAACTGGAATAGTTGTAGTTAGTGGGGATGTAACTTCAATACCGATACCAATTTCAGTAGCTGGATTAAAGCTTGCATCTGTAGCAGTAGTAAAATTAATAGCTGTGATAACTGCACAACTATTCAATTGAATAGTATAGCAAGAATCCGTACACGATTTAAATACTTTGAAATGCCCTGCAATTGGTGTTCCACCAACTCCTGCTGTTTTTAACCAAGTATTTAACTGATTTTCAAGTAATTTTACTTGGCCTTCCAACATGTACATACCACTTGGATCTGTTAATACAGGTGAAATTGTATATGTTATATTTGTTCCTGCACTAACTCCCATTTCAAAATCGTTGCTAATACTTATACTTGTAATTTTTTGTAAAAATCCATTGCCGCAAGCATCAGTTGCGCATGGTAAATTAGCATTACTTACATAAGTATACAAACGCTCTACATCAAAAGGAAATTCTGTTGTGATTAGATTACGTTTAACCGAACCATCAGCTTGTAATGTAGTACGGTTAATTTGATCCATCATTTTGCAAACTATTTCGTTACAGTTAGTGTCTGCTTGATCGCAGTTATCACCGCATGTATCGCATGGTTCGCTAATTACATTTACTGGGTAAGTAAATAATTGGTATGGTGAAGTATATGTATGTAAATCTGTTGAATCTACTTGTACTTTTAAACCATAATCTGTTCCACAGTCTACGCAATCAAACATATAGTCCCAGATTTCTGGGCAAGCACCACGAGGCGGTTCTGCTGTTGCGTTTTGCATTCTATTTTTATTCCACAAATCACCTGCAACTTTGCGCACTTCGTTAGAAACACCATCACCATCGGTATCAATACCAATGGCTATGTAGATATCCTTAGCTGCTGCTACTGTACCTGCATTTAGTGCTTTATGGGTTTTTGCGTCAAAAATACCTAATTGACCTGGCATCAAGGAGATGCTTCCGTCTGTTTGATAGATTGGGGTGTCTACTGCTAAAACAGCATAGTCACCTTTGGCTACCAATAAGTTTTCTCTATTTATTGTCGAGATCATATTTAAATTATATTAGTTGTAATGTTACTTGTTTGAGTTAATTTTGTTAATTGTGTTTTAAATGCGTCACTATTCATATCTGTATGTGCAGCTAAAACAGCAATATCCATTATCACATCTGCTTGTCTTGGATTTTCAAATAATAAGCTTTGTTGTACAGCTGGTGTACCATCAGGTAAGTTATACGCACCTGTTCTAGCACTTTCAGGATTTCCTAATTTAGGATGTTTAGCGTAGTAATCTAAATAAACTTTATTTATAATTAGTTCGCCTGTTAACACTTTAATGTGGTTTCCTGTAATACGGTACCCAGTTTCTCTGTATAGGTAACTAGGCTTATACAAAGGATCTTCCATATATGCACTCTCATCATCTCCCTGTATTCTATAATGCTTTATTGTACTTAGTGTATTACAACAATTTGCTCGAGCTTCACTATAATTTCGTATTTGTCTTAGATAATCAGAAGGTAATTCGGCAAGTATGTATTTTCCATCAACAGAATCTACTAAGTTTAATTCAGCATTATTTTTTATCAATATGCGTAAATTATCTTCAATAGTTCTGTTTATTTCGGATACTTTAAGCATTTCATTTATATACAAGTTTAAAGCTTCGTTCAAATAATCATCAATTTGTTCTACGTAAAAGTTCCTATTTTGTAGGCTATCTACTTTGTTTGCTCTACGTCTAAATCCGTAGTGAAGTGCTTTTATATCGTACATACTTTATTTGGCTTTATTTCTACTTTGTTTTGACTTTGTTTCTATTTATCTTTTTGTTTCAATTCTATAGCATCTACAATTTGTTCATACAATGTAGATTCTTCTGGTTTGGCTAGGCGTTTTAAAAGCAAATCAAGATTAGGAGCTAAATCTATACCATTAAATTTATACACACCTTTTGCAACTCTTAGTACGCCGCTATCAGTTGCTCTTTTAACAAAACTACGAAGTCCTAAATCATCATCTGATAAACGTAGAAACTGAAAAAACCTTGCTTGATTAGTCATGCCATCTACATATTGTTTGTCAGTAGCTCGTTTATACAGTTCTTTTGAAATGTAGCCATTATCTGTCTTATCCGTAAGTTTAACTTTTGGGTCATTATAAGCTTGTAATAATGCTCGCATCTTATCTGGTGATAAATAACTGTCCCCAGGAGTAAAGTATTTATTAACTTCCATTGCCATAGCGTGTGCCTTAATAGCATTCTTTTCTTCTATATCTTTATCTATTACCACCCATTTAGCATTTGCTATTCTCTTAATATCATCTTCATTATTAGCAACATTTGGGTAAGCTTTAAATGCAGCAAGTTTTAAAACCTCTATTGGCTTTGCTACGTCAAAAGAAAACATATCATCAAAGATACGTATATTTAAATCTTTATGGTTACAGAAATCATCGTCCTTATGGTACAGGTCAGCTGTTTCAATTATACGTCCTTTATTGATGCCTGTTTCATAAGATAATTTACATTTCTTTACTAACTCTGCAAACTCTTTATCGTCTATACCTTTGAATAAGAATTTATGTTCTGTATTGCTCCAAAGAACTGGATAAATTTTTCTAGTTTCAGGGAAATTTTGGTAGCCCTTTACTTCTGCTGACTTTTGCCAGAATTTCGATCCAGGGCTAACTGGTTTTACATATATTAATCGTTCCATCTGTTGTGCTGTATTGTGTTATTTAGTATTGTAAGTTGTAGATTAATTCACCAGTTTTGTGAGGATCAGTTAGCTGAACACCTTGGTTAGCTTCACGACCAACTTCAAACCAGTCGTTCAAGTGAGTAACAGCTGCGTTCATGCCGTTAGTTGGTCCGTAAGGTCCGTATGTACCACAAGTATAAGCTAATTTTTCACCTTTTTCACGTTCGATCCACATCAAGTTATCGCTACCTAAGCCATCACCAAATCCTAAATCAAGGAAGGTAAAGCGTTGGCTTTCAACTGGGTAACCAGTAGCAGGATTGATTTCTGTGTGCATGTCACGGTTATCGTACAATGGGAAGTGAATTGGAATCAATTTGCCCCACATCATATTGTATACTTTGTAGTAGTTGCCATAACCTAATGAACCACCTTGCGAACGGTCAGCTTTGTTACCGTTATCGTCAATGTAGTAAGTAGCTTGATCGCTGAAACTACCATTAACAATATCTTTAACTGCTTCGTCAAATAATTCTAAACCGATTTGACCAGTTAACATATAAATGTTACGGTCTTTAAATTCTACACGGTCAAAGAAAATATCACGTAAGAAGTCTTTGATGATGTTGATAGAGAATTTGTTGTAATATTGGATATTACCTTCTTCTAACAATTCTTGTAAACCAGGACCTTGTTTAACAGGTAAACCAGTTTGCTCATCAATGATTGTACGAGTAGAACGAGAGTACATACCCATAGTTTCTTTTTCTTGTTTCCATTCACGTTCAGCCATAGCTTCTTGAACAGTAAACCACATATCGCTGCTGGCTTGTTTGTATTTACCACCTTCTGCCTCTACGTATGGACGTACAATTAATTTAGATGCAGCTGCATCACCAGTAATACGGTATGATTTAGCCATTTTGGTTAACCATGAACGCATTACGAAGTGTGGCATATCACCACTTGTAGTTGAGCCCATTCCGATACGTGCTTCTGAATAGCTAGTACCAATTTTTTTCCAGTGCGATCCTGGAGCAACAAATTGTTTAGGTAAGAAGAAGTTATGGTCGTCAGACATTAACACTACAGTATAAACTGTACCATCACCGTCAGCATAACCTTCTTCTTGAATACGAACTTGGAACTGTTTTGGTCCACGTGGAACTAAGATGTCACCAATACGGAAATAATCACAATCCAATTTAATTTTGAATTTAGTTTGACCTTTACCTAAAAATTGGTTATCTGGTTCGTAATCTTCCAAAACTAAAGCTGGACGGTAACCTATACCATAAAGTTTCCATTCCCATTCGCTAGTGTTAATCATTTTAACTTTTCCTTTACCTTTAGTCATATCCTGTAATGGAGTGACATTGCGTGACAATGATTTGGTGGTGCTAATAAATTGCATAGCATCTTCACCTAATCGTGTCGGCTTAGTATACGCATTGTACGCTAAGTGATTTTCCATTGTGTAATTCGCCCAAGATGTTTTAGGATCATCTTGTTTGTAAATCTCGAATTTGGTCCTTCTAAATTGCATAATTAGTTTAATTTATTAATTTTTTTATTGTGTTCGGTCTAATAGTTTTCTCTAAACTTTGTTTCAAGGAACTTGTAGCCGCTTGTCTCGATTGTTTCTGTATGTCTTTTATGGTATAGTTGCTAAATTCTAAATAAGCTAACAGTAACTCATACTCCCGTTTAGCACGTTCATCTGAGTTTTTTTCCAATAGACGTTTTTGGTATGGTGTTACTTTATAAACTGTATCTTCATGTTTAAATGTTTCAGTAGGTTCAAAGTAGAATTTTTCAAATCCTTTTGCATTCTCTATTGGTACACCGCCTATATTTTTAGATGTAGTTATTAAACGTCTACGTTCAGCTAAATCTTGTGCTTCTGCTCGTTTACGCATTTCAGCTTCTTGCGCTTGTTGTTGGGCTAATTGTTCAGCTTGTTCAGATTGATTCTGATTAAACCATTCTCTTGCAGCTTCTGCTTCTTCTTCTAATTCTTCTAGCATTTCAACTCTATCTGCTAGTTTTTCAATTTTATTGTCACTAAATTTAGTTGTTGCTTTTAAGTAAGCTTTATATACTTCTTTATCATCAGCATCTTCAAACGATGGTCCAGTAACTGATTGTATAAAGTTCTGCGGTGATCCGCCTGCGCTGACGTATTCAAGGAAGTTTTTAACAATTGGGTTATCAAGTTTATATTGTGACAACACAGAACTTTTAGCTGTTTCAATTAGATTAGCTCTAAAATCATCTTCATCACCATCCCAATCATCATCAAAATTAGCCAATCCTTTTTCTGTTAAATCACGTGCTAATACTTTAAATGTATTATTATCTTCGTATTCTTCGCCTTCATCAGTTAGTAAATCTGATCCTAATTTTGTAGCTTGATATTCTTCATCATCGTCTACATCAGTAATAGGATCATCTACTATCTCTTCTGCGCCTTCTAAAATATCTTCTTGGCTTTCTAAAATATCTAATCCGTCACCTTCAATCAGTGACCATGAGCTGTCTAATTTTTGCATCGTGTAATTGTTTGTGTGTTGTTTTCTTATTTGTCTAGTTCATTTTTTTTATTCATTTTTTTTACTTATTTTTTACTTGCAGGTTTATTTGCCTGCTTTATTTTTGCGTCAGCTTCTTTTTCTTTTATTTGTAATTCTTTTGCTTTGAGCATTCTATCTCTTTCTTCTGATACATTGTTTTCTACTAATTCACGTTCACGTAAACTCATTTCTTGCTGTTTAATTGCTGCATCATGTGTGAACTTACTAATTTCCAACATATCTGGAATTAAGTTTTGGTTAACATCAGTATCTTGTGCAAAGCCCATACCTTTAATCATTGCCTCTTTTAATCTGAAGTCTCTATCTAATTGGTTTTGTTCGGCTTGCCATTTTTGCTGTTCAGCTTGTATTTGTTTTTGTGATTCTAATTGTTGTTGTAATTGCTCTTGCTGCGCCTGTTGAGCTTGTTGTTGCATTGCAACTGCTTCTTGGTGCTGCAATTCTGCTAAACGTTTAATACTTGCAGGATTTTTAGCTGTAAGAACTTCCATTACATAACGATAATCACCTTGACTATTTTGTATTAGTGGTTGCACCAATGATTTAAGTGCTTGTATAGATTGATGATCCTCTGCACTATTAGTTAGGAATACGCCATATTCAGCAGTTCCTAGTTTACCAGGGTCAACTGTAAAAGATACGGTTTCCAATTCATCAGCAATATATGTAAGCACAAATGGTGGCTTTTCTCTGTACGCCAATTTAGCCTGTTCTAATAATGCTGTGCATACTTTTTCTTTTAATCTATTATGCATTAAAAAGAAGTATTCAGTTACATTACTTGATTGTACTAAACGTTGTTGATTATTAGATACAGTTTCTTGTACACTTTGCAATCCTATTCTACTCTCATTTGATCCTATTGCTTTTAAGCAGCGTTGTTCTACAAAGCCTAATAGGTCTATGTATTTAGATATGTCTGCTGTATTAGACATATCAATTGATTTCCAGTATTGTGGATCACTACCCATCATATTCTCAGCAGTGGGATTTACTAATCCAATCTTATTGGTAAGTAGATAGTACAACCATTTTTCTGGTCCAATGTCGCTTGGTATTTGATTAGCTAATCCTATCATTACTTTACCGTAGTCTTTAGCAATAGCTTCTTTTAATCTAAACCAAATTATATCGTAATACACTTGCCAATCTACTCCACGCATTAGGAGTGAAGTAGGCTCACTATTATTAGAATCATAAGTCAGTCCATAATAGCAACCATGTACTGTATACGGGTCTTCTATATTTCTATATTGATGTTCAAGTGGTTGCATTTTTAAGTAGAGGTCTGTACCTACTTTGGTAGTTTCCCACCATTCAGGTACCCATGCAACTACTTGTGCAATATCGTAATCTTTGTCAAATTTGTAATTCTCATCTACCACCACTTCTATCGGCTCACCTTCTGGGTTTTCAGGATCAATAGTAGTAAGAAATATTACTTTCTTCATACTCTTCCATACTATATGCGCAACTCTAAATCTAAGGCTTTTAATTGGTACATCATCTTTAAATAATGAAGTATCTATTAATTGCATATTAGATACATCAGCTATCATTTTAATCCCCATAGATTCAATCATAGTTAAACCTTGCGGTGTAAGATTTCTACCACTAATGATTTCTTCTAATTTAGTTCTATCTTTTTCGGTCATGTAGTCACTATACTCATCGTAGATTTCATATATGTTCAATGTACGCTCATGTACACATGCTTCTGCATCTTCTATATACTCTGACTGTTGAGATTTAATATAAAAAAAGTTAAGTGGGTTTACCCTCTCAACTCTCGGCTTATTTCTAACTGTAGTTATATAATATATTTCATGTGCAGATATAATTGCATCTTGCCAGCCTTTTAAGAACTTAATGTCTAGATCCTGTTCTTTAATCAAGTAGTTAATTAAATGTTGCGCTAAGGTTTCTTCTGGAAGTTTGTTAGCTTCTGTTAGTAGTTCTTTTAGCTTTTCAGGTGTATTTTGTTCTACTTCTTGTTCGTATGCTTTTTGGTGCTGTTCATTTAGTTGAGGTTGTTGTTGCATTTGAGGCTGCATTCCTTGTTCTTGCCCCTGTTGCTCTTCTTGTGCTTGCTCCATTAAATGCTTTTGCATTAACTGCTGTTCAATACCTTGCATAATCGTATCTCGTACAAACTGTTTATATGTGTTTAGTATCTTTGTACGCTTCTCTGATAAGCTGTCGGTATTGATAGCTGCTGCCATCATACTAAATGGGCGCTTAATTTCTTCGCCTATAATCTCTCTTATTGGTAGAGATATGATGTCTATATGCTCTATATTGGCAATATCACCAGCTTGTAGATTAAATGGGTTAGCTATGTTTTTATACTTTGCTGTGTCAAACTTACCATGAAATAAATCATAAGCTTCTTTTGCTTTTCTTTTTTGTTCAAAGTTCATCATAGAATGCCCATCAAAGTAATCTGCCTTAGCTTTTGCCCAAGCAAAATCATTCTCTACTTTCTTTCTATAACTTATTCTATCTCGCAGTTCGTACGGAGCTTTACTTTCACTGTTTACAGCATTATGTAAAAACTGCATACTTTCTGTATATTTTGCCATTGTATTATTTTTGTTTACTTTATATTTAAATCTTAGTCCTATTATATGTATAATAGGAGTTATCAAATATATCATAAAGTGTTTGAGTGTGGATTGTGGCATCATTCTGAACTACTGGTGTAAGTTCTTTATTCTCTTCATACCAAAGCATTAGCAGTAATAATGCTGAAACTCTATCCGTATTTGTATTTCTTGAATAGTTTAAGAGTTCTTGTAATAAGGGTTTGTCGTAAATATAATCAATATTTCGGTATGTTCGTACAATATTCCCTAATTCATCATACTCGTTGTCTCGTTCTTTTAATAGCCAACGTATCAAATACTGCTCTGCTTGAATTATTAAATCTTCTGTCATTTTTATCCCAACGTTATATCTTTGTTTAATGTTGGGGTTTATTTTACCAATAGTGAGCATTGGCGTAGGAGCAAGCAGTCCAAGCCTTTTTGTTTCAATACAATATTTGTAAAAACCATTTAAGTTCATCTCAACCATTATTTTAGCATTGTAATACAAGCTAATCTTTATTGCTATTTCGTGCAGCATATCTACATTTGGTAATCTACCTACAAAGTGAGCTATTAATTGGTCATGTACACCATCAAACTTCTGCACTGCTTTATGTACATAAATTGCTGCTAAGGATACGCCTTTACTCATCTTATCAATATTATCATCTCTTACAGGATCATATGTTACTTTGTACAAATGGTCAGGTATAACTTCTGGTGGGTGTTCATAAATTGTTAAGCAGCCCCTTACACTTGCTCCATCTTTAATAGGAAACTCATCTATTGCTTTCATTTCATTCTTTAAATCTGGTATAAACTTAACTCCGTATGGCTCCATAGGATCATAAACTAATTCACCATAAGAAGTAAATTTATCTATTTTATACTTATTAGCTTCTATATATCTTAATTGATGTTGAAGTTCTTCTTGTGGAAATAATGTCCCTCTTGCATTTATAAACATTTCAGATGGTACACGTGGGTAATTCATTTTATCCATACTTAGTGCATCGTGCTTTTTACCTTTTCTACGCCTAAGTATTCGCTCTTCTGCTAATTCCCAAATGGTATTTCCTTCTTCATCTTTTAAGTCCCTATAAGTATACTCAACAGGGATGAATAGGCCTATTTTACCTGTGTGTTCCCATTTGTCTTCAAAGGCTAGCATATTATATTCCTTTGGTCGGTAGAATATGTACTGCGATTCTACTACTTTATCAATATTACCGCCTGTACCTAAGTACCAACTTAATCCAAACTTACGTCCTTCTGTTATTTGTACTGCTTCGTTTGATCCATGTACTGCTTTTACATTACTTAGTAGACCTACTTCTTCTATTACAATCATAGTACAACGATAACCTGCCAAAGCTTCTGGGTTATTTACAGGCATTACTTCATGTACAATGGTAGACCCAGATCCTTTTGTCCCCCAGTTACCACCTTCTTTTACGTCGTATTTATGGACTAATTTATTTCCTACGTTAGTTGTACCTGCTAAGTTTTTCCATAATGGTGACGGTTCACTATTAGCACCAGAACCAAATTTACCTGGTAGTCCTTCTATTATATCTACTACCATTTTCATTAAGTTTTCTGATTTATCACCTTTGTATGCTCCTACTCCAATAGTAATTGTAGGTGGATTTTGTAGGTAATTTAAATCATATGTTTTTGCTCCGTCGAATAGTATTTCTGCTGCTATTGCTGCTGCAACTGTGTATGATTTACCTGTACCACGACTGCCTAATATGAATAGGTTTTGTGCTTGCCCTTCATACAAGGCTTTGCCTAATGGCTTATCATAGGTTTGTTTCAGTGCTTCTAATGGGTCAATATAGGTTTTGAGTGTGTAGATTGGTTCTTGTGTTGTTAATTCATTGAAACAATTCTTAGTTAAGAAGTAGCGTTTGCACGCTAATTGATATTCATATTCTGTGTGTTTGTGTTTTGTGTAATCGTAATCTGGATTATTAAACTTAGATTTTAATTCATTTATGTATTCAAGTGTACTTGAATTACAGGTAAAATCTGCCAGTTCAAATCCTGAAAAGCCTCTACATACTGTGTAGGCAGAATATACAATCCATTCTACATCATCAATTCTTGGTCTTGCTTTCTGTGTTACGTTAGTTGTAGGATCAGTACGTTTAATTGTTGCCATAGCCCCATAAAAATATAAGGTGGGCATGGCCCACCTATATTTACTTTTATGTTCCATGCTCTTACTATCCCAAAACCAATACCCTTCTATACACCTTCTTTTTTGTTCTTTCCAGTAATCATGATAAGCTCGTGTGCTTGGGTGGTATGTTGGGTGTGACTTTGGTACTAGGTTGCTTAGGTTTTCTATTTTTGGGAACATTGGTTTCCTTTTTTATTTCTTCTCTTTTTTCTTCTCTTTGCGCTTTAGCTTTGCTTACTCGCTTATTTTTCTCTTCTTGTCGTCTTTGTTCTTCCATTTGTGTTGGTTTTTGTTTCATCTGTTTCTTTTTATTTCATTTGTCTATAAATCCCCTCGTTCAGTGGCAGATTCTTTACGTTGACCTTTTGTTTCTGTCTTATTGTCCTCTTCTTTTACCATTCGTTCTGCTTTTTCATAGTCTTGCCACAGCTTAAATACGCTTGAAAGCATTTTTTCTTTTCTGTCGTCTTCTGCATCTGTGGCGCCATAACGTAAGCTTTTGATATAAGTTTCACGTTCTTCCAATTGGTCTTTCCAAAAGCCTAAACGTCTGTGCGCATATGAGGTGCAATGTGTGTCGTAAGCATCAAAAAGAGCTTTTACTTCTTCCCAGTCTGCTTTATAGTATGTAGATTCAAGTTCAGTGATTTTATCTTCAACAGTCATGTTACGTAATTTATTTGCACTAGATTGATCCCTAAGCATAAATAAGCACCACATGGTTTTAGAACTGTTGGTTTTATTTTTGCTTTTGTCTTTTTCATTCAGCGCTTTAAATTCTCTAATAATTAATGTGTGCGGGTTCTGCTCCCAGAAATTCTCCTGTATGTCTACTGAATTTAGTAGGTTGTGTTCCATTATTTTTGAACTTTATAGTTCTTGTTTACTTGTGCTGTAATGTGTAATACTTTAGATGTGCCGTCACTTAGTGTTACTGTAATGTTTTGTGATTGAGTAGTAAGGTCTTGTTTTTGGTTTGAGAAGTCTTGCCCTATTGACCATACTCCACTTACTTTATTACCTGCTGCAACTGATGATGTACAGCCACAGCTACTTTTAGCGCCCATTACTTTGTTTGGTCCTACGTATGTAAATTCGTAAGGCTGTTTTGATCCTGGTGCTACTACGCCGAAGTCTATTCTGGTGCGATTCCAGTCTTCTACTACTAATACTTTGGTTTTAATTTCTACTTGTGGTTGTGTTTGAGTTTCCATTTTTTATTGTGTTGTGTTTTTATTGTGCTGTCTGTATATTATTCTCTATTTTAAATTCTATCCAATCTACTTTTGAGTTTATTTCTGGATAGCAAGGTGGTGTATTTGAACATGCTTTGTCTGCATAAAAGAGTTCTGGTGTTTTACAGCCGCAGTGTTTGCATTGTCCATTAGTTAAACATTCAGGACTTTTTAATTCTACTTGTGCTAATCTATACTGTTGGCGTTCTTCTACCCATTTAAAATTATCGTTATATAATTTTATTATCCAACTTCTTAGGTAACCTACAATAAACGATTTAATATTTACTAATGTTATTTCTGGCATGATTTGATTGTTTCGTAGTAATGGTGATTTAAATCTTTAAGTATTATTTTATCATTCTTATGCCATGCTTTAGTATATAGTCCACATACTAAATTATCTTTTAAAGTTTTAATTAGCAAATACGTTACCTCATCAGTTTGATCCTGTACATAAGATGTGATGTAAGCGGTTTGCTTTAATGTAGAATGTTGGCTGTTTGCTTTAATAGTTTTTTCAAAGTTTTGTCTTTCATTAAATACTATTTGTACCATATCACTACGTTCTGGTGCTGATGGCGTTTCCTGTGTATTTGCCAATTGTGTAAATCCTTGGGCAAGAAGCCATGTATTTAATACTTCTATGTTAGTGTCCATTTGGTTGTTGTAATGGTGGGGGGTTCTTTTTGCTTTTCTTTATTTCTTTTTTCTATTTAATATTTAATTCAAAGTGTGGGAAGTCTAAGAAGTTGTGATCTTTTGTTCTAGTGTCGTTGTCCCAATCGATACCAGAAGTTAATTTGTATTGTGTGTTTTCAAGTATTGGTTCTGCCGTTGCCAGTACGTAGCCAATAAATATTGCCATACGATACTTATCGTTCCAGTCTATCGGGTATGGTGTTGCGTCTACTGCCATTGCAGGTAGGCTGTTATGTTTGCTCATTGGGTAAGGAGTTTGAGATAAGCCTTGCTTAACATATTGATCCTGTAATTCTTTACTTCTATGCCCTTCTAAGATTGTGTGATCGAAGCCTTTTTGTAGTACAGTAGTAAATATCTGCTGTAGTAGTGGATGTGCAGTATTCAGTTTATCTTTACTTTGTTTAGAATAAGTCGACATCTGTTTGTTGATTTAATTCGGTTAATCCGCGTAGTTCTTCAAGTTGATCCTGTAATAACTCTTTAAGGTCGTTGTCACTTACAATATCGTAGTGTTTGTACTTAATTATTCCTTGCGGTATTAGAAATAAAAAGTTGTACTCTGGCTCTAACTTATTTGGTATAAACATATAGTGCAATATTTTACCTAATGGTAAGTACCCACCTCTTGGCTTACCTTCACTTGTGTAGCCTTTGTCTGTAATTGGAGTACCTTCTAATAGTGAATCATCAAATGATACTATATCACCTACTTGATATTTGATTAGTGTGTTAGTGTCTTGATTGTAATTATCAATAAGTTTACTATCTGGCACCATTATTACCTTAGCATAGTTGTAGGGAGTTTTACGTATGAAATCTTCATTTTCAAAATTCAACCTAATCTTACTATCCTTGTATTCAGTGTGCGTAAATAACTCCACTAACACATCTTTAGGGTTCGTTAGTATCACTTTCGGGGATGGGGTTTCCATCATAGTCCAATTTAAAAAATCTGTCCTTAATGTTTTTTTGTTTTGCTGCATGAAAAATCCTAATTTTACAATTGTATAAATCTATATAATCATTGATTGTTGCTAAGTCACCTTCTTTGACTAATTTAGCAAACTTTTCTGTCCTCTTGTTCTTGAAATATTGAATCTTCTTATAAAGATGTTCTGGTCTTACTTCAAATTTACCAAAATACCTCATTCTAACGGTAGGGCAATTAGGCTGCTGTAGTGCATTCCTAAGATCCTTAAAAGCATACTTAATTATATCTTCACTCGTTAGGTTGTACTTCTTCAGTTCCGCTTTGAACATCTGGTTCGGTCTGTCGTACAGTGTGGTCATGTCGTTTTAAGTTAATATTAATGTTTACTTCTGTTGCATCTTCACTCACATAAAGCACTGGATTAACTATAAATTCTTTCCTTGCTTTCGGGTTCCTTATTATGCCTTGCTTCAATGTAATATTCCTTATAAACGTGTTCAAGGTATTCATTTCCTCCACATTTGTAGCTTCCATAATCCTCCATTTCAAAGCCTTTGTTATCGCTTCATTAGGATCCAAGTGCAAGCATAACTCCACCAAAATCTTACGTTCCTTCTCTGTAAACGATTCAGGAAATAATGCTTGCATAATCAAAATATTAAATTCTAACATCTGCTTTCTTGAATACGTAACATCATTTTTAGGGAATTTTCTTTCTATTCGCATTGTAATTTGTGTTATAAAAATAAATTAGATTTTCATAGTTGTTTTTTAATTAATAATTTCGTATACGCGTGCGCGCGTTCTAAATAATATATTATATACTAACGTATATAATATATATAATACTTTAGTATTATATACTATATAATAAGTATATCTTTCTTTTCTTTCTTTATTCTTCTTTCTTTTTTTGCTTCTTTTTTTCTTTCTTCTTTTTCTTTCTTTTCTTAGCGTTTATGCAAAGGTACAACATAAAAGTTTATAATGCAAGTGTTTCATTTTATTTTTTAAAAATTTTGTAAATTTTTTTTGTAAATTTTTGTGAGGGCGGTATTTTAAAATTTGTAAATTTTTGTGAGAGGTTGGGCTTCCCACCTCCAACACCCCACCCAATTATGGTGCGCGGCATTCCCCGACCCGTTGCATGTGTTTTAGGGGTAACTTTAAATTTTAGTTTATGAGCGAGTTTTTGAATGGGCAAGATGCCTTAGAATTTTTAGCCGGCATAGGCGCTGGCGGTGATGGTCCTACCTCATTTCGTTTAACCGGGAAAGCAGCCACAGACGGCAGCAGCCGTGTGGAGTGCGTAATGTTCAACGCCAACGGCAGGGTGGGCAACGCGATGATTTGGAAGTCCACAACGGAAAGGTGCGTGAATACGGACGGCGTATTCACACCACCTGCTGGCAATGGCTTCTACTTCAACCGATCGCGTTGCCTACTCAGCATAAGTGTTGAGCGCAGCGACGATATGGCGGTTGTATTCGCACCTGCTAACCGCACCAAAGCCATCGTGGAGGGTGAGTATAAAGCGGCTATTGCCGCTGAGGACTTCACCAAAGCGGCGCTTCTAAAAAAGGAATTAACGGCACTTACAGTCTAATCCCCAAAAAACCCTCATGCCGTTTGGTGTGGGGGTTTTTCTTTTTTCTTTTATATTATTGCGACCTCTCTTCCAAACGAGGAGTGAG